>JAABUP010001599.1_pt1 | contig 47334 bp, 61 predicted proteins | sample 5559201 | NCBI WGS metagenome assembly JAABUP01 (sample SAMN10711887, study PRJNA513373) | rock metagenome | isolation source: Antarctica rocks | place: Antarctica
CGAGCTGCAGTCGCTGTCGACTTCTACAGAGTCCCATGTCAGCCGCCTGGCCACAGAGCTTGAAGCCAAGCAAGGCTTACTCAGAGGTCTGCAGACCACGGTGCACTCCGCCAAGGCTGACGCTGAGTGTTCTCGCAGCCAGGCCGAGGCTGCCACTTCGGCGATTGCCTGCCTTCGTGAGGCTGGACTGGATCTGGACCGGGTTTCTGCGCAACTGAACAGTGAACGGCAGGTGCAGTCTTACTGTTGGTGCCTGTGGCATTCAACAAAGACTGTCAGGATGCATTGCCAGCATAGTGGTGCTTTTCCTGCCTGATTGCTGTGCATGAAACCTCGTCAATTATGTGAATTGTAGCGTTCAGCTTCCTTGCTGTGAACCATACCACAGCTGTATTTCAATGTTGCAACATATGACTCCTCTCACTTCAGTTTCAGAGAGGATCATGGACAGAAATGAGAGTTGCAACATGCGTGCATTGTCCACTGTCATAGATGTTGTAGATATCAGCGCATCTGATTTTGCAGATGTCTGCAAGCTTAAAGGCCAGGCTGCAGAAAGCTGAAGCAGAACTTGAAGTTGGAGTCAGCCATCAGCAGCACTTGCAGGTGCATTTAGACTCAGCTGCCACTCACAACTCAGCTCTCTCTCAGGAGCTTGAGGTCAAGCTGCAAAACAATGCTGAGCTGGCTTCTGAGTGCAAGGCGCATCAGTCACACTGCATACAGGTGATCACTGCATTGGACAGCATTGTCATGACAGCACATTGCAAGCTATCTGTAAATGGTAATCACAGATGGGCTGCAACATGTTTTGCTTGTGCAAAGCTTTGCTGTCCTCACGCGCTTGTCAGCGGCCAGCCTGTCAGCCAATCTACTTGTGAACTCTCAAGTGATGAATCATATTGCATGTTCTTGACTGCAGAGCAGATGACGCTCTTCAGCGTGATAAATGCATGAATTGCTGATTGACTTTGCACCACACAGTAATTAGCTCCCACGTGTTGATCTTCAGTAGCCTTGCTTTGCTATGCATTTCACAACTATTTGCACACCATGTCATGTGTGCTGCATACAATGACAGCTGCCCTGACAGGTTGTAACGATGCTTCAGACGCAATCAGAAGTGGCACAGCTGCAGGAGCAGCTTCTGGCAGCAGTAACCCAGCAAGAGGCTTTGCACAAAGCACTGCATGAGATGCAGGCTACCATAGCCGTGCTCCGAGACCAGATTCAGCATCAAGCAGACAGAAGTGCATGTCCTGAAGCTGCTCAGGACAATAGCCTGCTTTATCAAATGGCAGGGAATGATGTAGACCACATGGCAAGCCCAAGCACTAGCGAATTGGTTCAGGCTCTGCAACAACAGGTGGCAGATCTCAAAGCCATCTCATTCTTTCTGGATGACTGCCAACATCAGCAGCAGCCCAGAAAGCCTGTGCTGAGGTCTGCATCCTTGGGGGGTTGGCACTCAGGGTCAAGGAACAGCGCCAGGGGTGGGTCCATACTGCATGGGTCAGCAGCACAGGAGCATGAATGCATGATGCCACCCCCACCCCCTAGATCCCTGCCAAGCCGAAGGCTACCCATGTCTGCCTATGCTAGCCCAGTAGGTGGCACACAGTCTCACCAGACTGATGCCATCAAGGCACATCAGTCTCTGCGGCACTCAGCTTCTCTGGCAGCTGCTGCAGCGGGTGCTGCATCTAGCAATGACACATGCTGGTGTGGCAGACCCAAGAAGATGAGTGGGTCTGTAGTCAACACCCCTGTTCGACAGTATGGGTCCAGTGCCCAGGGCCTTGCCAGTCAACGGCATGGGCAGCAAGAGGGCTACTTGCCATCTAGTAGCTCAACCCCAGTCAAAGGCAGTGACAGGTGTGCAAAAGTTTGACTGAATTGCTGAATTCATTGGTTGGTTGAGGGCAGATCTGTCCTTTGCTTTGTTTATGGTCATTGAATGCATTTAGGTTGAAGCTGCTCAAGATGCATCCAGACGGTCTGTGTCAAGCATTGTATATATAGCTTTGCAACTTTTGTTCACTTCTCTGTGCCTGTGCTGATACCTCTCTCCCACTCACACATCAGATCCACCTCTCACATTCCTCATCTTGTTCAGGTCCAACATCAGCAAGATACAGATAGATCGTACAGCTGTTCATGAATCCATACAGCGGCAGAAAGCAAATCAGGCAGGTCCTTACAGTATGTACCACAGCCAAGCTTTGCAAGCAGAGTTGCGACACCTGGATGCCCAGGAGAGGCTTGACAAACAAGAATGATCTAGCATAGAACACATGTCACATTTTATTCCTTACATCGGTGTATATGTTCCAGCCCGTATCTTGTGGCCCATTTTCTTGCTGCTGTCATGCATTCTTGTATCGCTGTAGACTAAGCTGTAGATCAAATGTCAAAGGAGACAGTTTGTTGTCTGGAGCACATACATTCTCAGATTATGTCTGTGTCTTGGGGCTCATTAGACTACTAAAGCTGCTGATCCATCATAAGCAGGGTCTGTCAGTACTGATATCATGTCTACCTTTTTCACCACTGTCTACCACAAGCAAGCCTAATCACTGTCTACCACAAGCAAGCCTATTCATAGTAATTCTATACCACAAGCAAGCCTATTCATAGTAATACTATACCACAAGCAAGCCTACAAACACGTTTGCACAAATTTGCATGTGAAGACTGTCTACTCCTCCATGTTGAGATCACTAGGCACAGGGTGAGGCCGGTAATTGTATGCAGAAGACAGACTCCTTGGCTGCATGTGATACAGAGCCTTCTCTGCAGGGTGGCAGAATGTACTGCAGTCCTGGCAAGCCAGCACACTCAAGCTTTCCTGGCTCACAGCTGTCCCCTGCGCAGCACACAGTGTGTTTCAGTTCAAGTCATGTCAAGCGTTGAGTCTGCAGTGTGAAGTTGCACTATCAAAGGTCCAAAATGAGGTGCTTGGGACGCTGTTTGCTGAAAATGCAGCTTGCTGAGCAAAGCACAGAATGCTATCAAAGAGGGCTGTGAAAAGCTGTATATGCAGAGTGCAGGCAGAAATCACAATCTGGTTTCACCAAAGCTGGGTGCCTCAAATTTTGTAAGACTACACAACTGACCTGGCCAGATTCAGAACCTGTGGCAGCCATAGAGGCAGTGAAAGTGCGGTAGGCTGGCACGGACTGACGCCTTGGTACCAGGGAGGGAGAGTACTTTGGCACTTCTTCTGATTGCTGTGGAATGGAACTGAACGACAGGATGCCAGCTGAGCTATGGCCAGTGCCTCTCTGGCTTCTGTAGTATGACTGGATGCTGGTGTTGACAGGCGTAGGCAAGGGCAGGGACAGATCAGGAGCAGGATCTTCAGGATGGAGGATGTGTCCAGGAGGAGCTCTGAAGGAAGAGACAGCTTCATCAAGGTCATCATCATCATCCACAGTGACTGCTGAAGTGAGCGCTGTGTGCTCAGGAAAGGGGGTGTGTCTGTTGTTTGAGTGTTGTTGGATGGCGGTCAGGATAGACTGTGGCTGCCTGAAGTCAGAGTAGAGAGAGAAGCATGCTTTCTTGCCGGACGGTGCAAGAGTTGAGAGGCTGCCGGTGGTGACTTCAGGACTTGGGAGCCGCTTTCTGCTGAAAGGGCCTTGCACGCTTGCAGTGGGAGAGCTGCAATGCGTGTTGGACTCCAAAGTGTAGCTGTCACCAGCAGTTGGCGCACTGGCAGCTGGTGCCGAGCCGTGCAGTCCTGCGTCGTTGTGTGCCTGCATAGCGTATCTGAGGGCAGGGTGCAGCTCGTTTCCAGTCTGGGTGGACATCCTAACGCCGCAGAGTAGACGAGTCACTGGCACCAGCCAGCACACTTTGCTGTATGCAGGAAGCAGCTGGCCCGGTGCGCGATGTGATCTTTACAACGCGACCTTCAGTTTAAATCCGCCAACAAGGCCGTTGGCGGACAGCATAATCGTAGCACAGCATGATGCCGTTTCGTCTCCTCTCAGTCTTTGATGTCATTGTATGTCATTGTATCCCTGCGGGTGGGAAACAAAGAGATTTTTTCTATCGAGTACATTATGATGTCGTAGTGTGAATCATTGAATTGAACTGTGCTGTAGCTAGAACGGTAGTGCACGCCAGGAAAATTTCGCTTTTGATGAGCAAAAAACATCACTCAACTGGGCAACTGCAGGCATGCATATGCAAAAGGTGGTCTCTCACAGCCTGTCAAACATCAGTTTACCGAGCTTTGCTAAAGAGTGCGGTTTCGAGAACTGATCATCGGATCCACTAAGGAAACATCAGGTGAGGATGCAGTTAACGTCAGCAATCAGGAAGCCTGGGCCCTGCTTTCAAACATATGTGAGGCTTAAAACGTTGTGTGGGCAGCTATTTGTGGTTGATCATCACTCTTTTGGCATCCTTGATCAATTCATTCTTTTTCTTGAGGTCTCTTGCTATTTGACGCCTATACGTGGCTGAGCACAACTACTTGTGGCTGATCATCATCTTTTTGGCACTCTCAATCATTTCCTCCTTCTTTTTGGGGTCTCTTGCCATCTGCTTCTTCACATTCTCTTCTGGGATATCCAAACCCTTCTGCACAGCTGGCCGCTCCTCAATGCGCTTCATCCAGGCTTTCAGATGAGGCATGTCATCAATCTCAATGCCTGTAACAAGCCATGGAGGATCTTGGGGTAGATAAATACATATGTTGCGTAGAAATGAGCTGCATATAAACACTAAACTGCAAACTGCTTCCAGCATGCTTGTGCATGCTCAACATGGTCTGAACAAGTCAGCTCATTTTTCTGGCAGTTAGCAAAGGTGTTGCAGAGCTGTAGATCGTGCCTGCCCAAATCTTCCCAACTGCCTGGAGCATCAGCTGCAGCTGCCTTGTAATGCAATGCAATGTATGCCAACAAGCATTCTGGCATGGACAACTTTTGTTTGCAGGCTCCTTTTGTACTGCAGTACTGCCGACAAGCATGAAAGCCTGTGCAGCATTTACCTGCCCACTCATGCATGAAGACCCAGGAGAAATTGGCCATGTCAGCAATGGTATACTGCCCAGCTGCTAGCCACTCCCGGCCATCACTGAGATGCTTTTCGATCACTCCATACAACCTTCTGGTCTCGTTTGTATACCTTTTGACGCCGTATTCGATCTTCTCTGGAGCATATCTTACAAAATGGTTTGCCTGGCCTTGCATGGGACCAAGACCACCCTGCAAAGGCAAACGCAGAATGAGAGGTTCATGCGGCGTTGCTGCAGAAATGGTGCATTCCTAGCAGCAAGCCCTCTCCAAGACAGTGTAAGAATGCACAAACTCTGCAGCTGCAGCAAATATATCTTCCACTGGACATTGTGCATTTGACGCTTGATCACTTAATCAATCCATCAATCAATCAATGTATTGGATGTCCTGGGGGGCAACTGGGACCCAACAGCAGCTCATAAGGTGTACAGGTGATTGCTGTACTATACAGTTGAACAGAGGAGTCACCATTTGGAACATGAGCCATGAGATGACCTCTGCCCTCTTCCTGGTGTCCTTGGGCAGGAACTTGCTGTTTGGATCCTTGTCGGCCAGGTATATCATGATGGCTCCAGACTCAAAGACAGGAAGATCTCCCTCATCATGATCAACTGCGCAACAGTGTTGACATGTGACCACAGTGTACAGTGAGGTTAAGCATGCTGATGCAGAGGGTGTCTGTCAATATTAACAGACCAGATTGCAGCTCATGAAAGCACTGTTTTCTGTCAGTAGAGGCTTACCAATAGCAGGAATCCGCCCATTGGGATTAATCTTCAAAAACCATTCCTCCTTTTGCTCATTCTTGGAGAGACTGATGGCATGAATTTTGTACGGTATCTGCAACTCCTCCACCAGTATGCTTGCTTTCCAGCCATTTGGCGTGCCAGAGGTGTACAGTGTGATGCCCTTGCTTGTTGCCATGGCACGAGGGTGGTATGTTGAGAGTGGATCTGCAGAGGCATGCCTGAGCTTAGGAGACTGAGCATCAGTCTGCACATCCTGCCAGCTATCCTTCATCAGTGCACCATTTAAGTGCTGTGGACTCAGCAGAGACGTTGTGCAGAGTTATCATTTGCAGCTGCATGTCGAACCTGAAGGATTGGACAGAAGTCCACGCTCTGCTTTCCGAGCCGGGCACAGGGAATACAGATTTTTTTGTCCGACTGTCGTCTATCTACAGGCAAATAGCTTTCTCTCCACGCGTGAACTTGCAACGCTGAGTTCATCACACCTGACGTTGACCATATGCATATGCTTTTGGATGACATAATGCCGTCATGCATTGCCTGACAGGCAGTGCCTGTTGTTGGACTTGTTCAACTGGTAAAATCCTTCTTCTAAGCGTTGTTGGACCATTATATGTTTACTGCAATTCCGAATTGATAGTCGTTTCCTGAAACTGGCATGCTGTTCAATGACGTTGCAGTGGCCATGCAAAATTGACTCAAAACTCATGCAATGATTGTATTGAAAAACAGCTCAAAATTCAGGACGCTAGTAAACATGGACTGTCAAGCTGACAAGGCAGCAGACTCAGGCATGCTGACCAAGTCTTCTACAATAAGCGACCGTTCTGCACCTGCTAGTGGGGCCTGTGCCAGTGAAGCTAGAACGGTCAAAGCACTGATGGCAAACTTGACGTAAGATGGTGCACCGTGATACCGAAACAATGACACAAAGCTTAGTTAATGTCTGACTGTGTATGGTAGGTGAAAGAAAAAGCAGTCTAGTCCTTGAAGCACATCAGCATGAAAGACACCAAGCATGTGTATGTGAGGTCAAGGCAAGTTTCAGCTGAGTTTGCTACTCCTTACAGAAAAAGCCTTTTGCCGGGCAACATCACAGAACAGCTTGTTAGCTATGGACCTTCATTTGTACACACTGCAGCTTTGCTTGTGTTAGGCAGCAAGTCACAGCGCAACAGCAGCCCAACCTTACTGTGGGCCTCTTGCTATTAAGACAAGACCTATAAAGATCACCCCCCCCCCCCTGCAGCCCCTACAGCCCGCTCTATCTGTCTTGACTGCATGTTGCAACCTGCTCCATACCTATGTATGCCAACACAACATGCTGACAATTGCATGAACTTATGGTGTGACATGGCTGCCTGGCGTCCCAGGAGCTTCAGAGCCCTCCATCCTTCACTGCTTGCATTGAGCATCAGACCTGGCAGCATTGGCTTCTTGACTTGATACCCAATGGCAGGTCAACATGTGTTGGCTCTGTTACCCAGAATGCCACAGCACAAATACGTCTTTTTCAGCAGGACGTAAACAACGTCTCCCACAGGCCACCCCTTGCAGATCTGGTAGCATCCAGCAGTACGTTTGACAGGCAGCAACTGGACAAGCTCTGGTGCCCAGTAGCAAGATTAGCCGGCAGCGCTAGCAGAAACTTGCTGCAATCAGAGGCATCTGCAGGCCGGCCCCTTTGACAGTGTTCTCCTGCAGCACACCTGCAACACATTGGCTGATGTGGTGGAGGAGACTGCAGCATACAGAGACAATGTCTGGGCTGAAACGTAGTAGCAGGCGCACTTATGCAAAGATGATGACACAAGTAAGCTTGGCTCAAGGTGCACTGCAGCAGTGTAGGTGTTGCAAGCATGACTGCAAGCAGGCTTGTAACCGAGCCAAGAGCACGTAATCTTTCATGTGCACACACCTGAAAGGCCTAGGTATGACTGATATTACTGTGTATAAAATGCACAAAGGTTGCGTAACAACCAGGGAACAGGCAAGTGGTGCTTACTATATGGTGAACCAGCCGCAGCAAGGATGATGCTGGGTCGCAAGGCAGCGCTGCATACAGCTGCAGAAGAGGCAGCCACAGGCGTCTCAGGAAACGCCCCACACTGCTTCCTTCCTGTACACGACCTACACACAAATCCAAATGGTGAATCCTGAAGCTCTGATGGTTGTAGGCACTGCACGTGGCGCTTCCTGAGGCATTACCTTTGTGCTTGACAGGAACAGACAGGGGAACAAGATGGTGACAGAATAGCTGTGACTATGTACAGATTGTGAAATTGGCAATTGCACAGGGGCTGTCACAGTAGAAGGTGTCCCTGATCCTGCCACTGTATTGTGCAAATGCTAGGGGACAGCTTTAAAGAGACAGAAATGGGCAAGACATTCTTGACATGTGTAAAACAGCAGAGTGCGAGCACCCAACTGCTGCTAGCATGCTAGGTGTTTACTGCATGCTGGCAGCAAGGTTGTATTGGGCCGAGTGACTGTACTGACCTGCGCTCTGAGAGGCTGTGGCAGGGGTAGGCTGTCAGGGTAGGCTGTCAGGGTCGCCCACCAATGTCTCCCTTCCAGCTCATCTCACGCCTGGAACTTCTAATGTGCTGCTGTGGGCTCTCATCCAGGGCATGAGTAAGGCACGCCTAGGCATCTGATTGGGAGCCTGGATGTGGGGCTGACTTGGAACTTGAGTGGGGGCCTGGATGAGGGGCTGACTCGGCTCTATACCTGGGACTGACTGACATCTTGACTAGGGTGTAAATTTGAGCTGCAATGAGTGTTTGTGAAGGGGTCCTGAACAGAGTGTTGGAGGGCTGAGTGAAAGCTTGACTGGACTGGAGTACAGACCTTGATTGGCGACTGGGCAGGGCTTGATTGGGATTATAACTGGCAAATCACAATAGCTGGCCAAAAATAAAATTTGACAAATCTCAAAACCAATTTGCACCAGCACGACAGCTGCTTGTTCAGATGCTGGTGGCAGGTCTTCCAGCACATCATCCAAAAACCCTGGAATAATCCTCACAGGCCTGCAGCAGCAACAAAGCATGGCGTCAGGGAAATGGGCCAGAGGGTGCAGTGCAAAAACCCAACCTGAACAAGCATGACATAGGAGCAACACTGATGGCATACTGCCCTGAGTGGACCCTGCCATATTGAATATGTCACTTTTGCCTTGGACCCTGCCTGCTGGCGTCTGCAAATGCAACCCTGATGGTATTCAATATGAGAGGCCTACATACACGGCAAGTCATGGAGCAAGTAAACTGACACATGCAGCAGGCACTGCTACCTGTTTGACCTTACATGACACTACGAAGATGCTGCACCCTGTGGCCTCATTCCTGAGGTAACAAGGAGGTTGCTTACCATATGGCGCGCGCATCAGCTCCACAGCTTGCGCAGACCAAGGGCAACGCCACAGACAGCGCCTGCTGCATAGTAGGCACGCCCAATGATGCCTCTGCATGGGTCATGGGCCCCTGCAACCCTGCAAAAAGCGTCGTCACAACTTCAGAGCACATAAGATTAGCAGCAAAGCAGACTTGCACAATGTGCCAGGAGATGGATACGCATGTTTCACGTTCTAAAAGCTTGTGTGTCCAAGGTGCATCATGTTGTGAGCGGCCAAGTACCATGCACTGCCCCAGAAATGGCGCCTGTGTTGTGTAGGGAGGGGAGGGGTGTTGGGGAGGGGGGGGGAAGGGCGCAAGTGGGATTTCAGCATAGCTCATGTTTGGATGTTGCAATGTTGAGTGGATGGCGTCGCAAACATCATGAAGCACATTTGTGTCAACAGCATTCACTTACTTGTCAGGATGCTGCTGAGTGGGGATGGAGTCAGACTTGGGCAGGAGGCAAGGGTCCTCTGGCATCAACACACCAAGCGAGCATGGCGGCTGGCGGTCATCACTGCTGCTGCTCTCCACAAGGGTGTGCTCTTGACAGCAATTGGTCACAGGAAGAGCAACGCTGGAAGCTGTGAGCTGTGCTGATGACTCAGCACCAGTATGCAAAGACTGCGATTGCTCAGGAGGAGAATACGGGCTCCGCATGGCGTGATGGTCAGGTGTTTGCGGTGATGATGGCGCAGAAGCTGGCTGAGAAGGCTGCTGTGCACGAACTTGCTCATTTGACTGTTCAGCACTGGATGCACAACTGTCATCGCCATCATCACGCCCAGAAGTCCCGCCATCTGCAAACAGATGTTACAGCACGAGTTCAAATGAGAAATGAGACTGAGACATGACAGCTTAGCATGATTCACTGCAGGAGAGAATTCCTTTCCAGCAGACATTGTATCTTTGTCCCACGAGACATACAGGTGTGAAGTTCATAATGTAGGCTGTATGGCATTGTCCAAAGGCATACAAGGACTGGACCTCTCACCTTCAACCACATCTGAGCTCGAATCCATGGATATGGAGGGAGCTGCCTTCATCCTGTCAAAGGTGGCACTGAGGTAGGCGTGGCATGTAGCATCATGCAGAAGACGCTTCTCTGGCTTGAACTGGAACAGCAAGCGGAAGAAGTCCGCGGCAGCATCTGGGGTGGTGCTGCACTCCCTGACCCTGTCAATGAGTGGGTGGTCGACTGGCCTGCCTTCGTGCATGGCTGCCTCACAAGCATCCTCCTGCATAGGCTCACGTGTGTTTGGACAACAATAGAGCAAAGAGGGCAAATGCCTTAAGACAGACAAAGTCGTGTCGTATTGATATACAGCAAGGACGACAAGCTTTGGAGGGCTGCTCCTACGTTGTGATATGCATACACAACTGCTCATGGAAAAGCTCCCTTCCTGTACAGTGTTTGTGCAGATGTCAGTGCCAAGCATACACACCAGCACAACAACAGAAGTACACTGTGCAAACTGTGCATGCAATAGCAATCACAAGATGGCAGCTGAGACAGGTGCATAAATACAAGCAATCTGCGAGACAGACAGTCATATCATGATACAAAAAGCACAAGTCTCACCCAAAGTTCATGGCATTCCATAATGGACTCGTATTCTTCCCACACTGGTTGCACCTCCTCTGCCACAACATCAGGAGCTGGTACGGCAGATTTGTGATCTGGTAGGAAAGGCAGATCTCCAGTCAGCATCTGGTAGCAGACACAGGCAAAGCTCCAGATGTCAGCTGCTGGTCCATTGATCATGACAAACTCTTCATTGTCTTCAGCACCCTCCCACTGACGTTGAAGGGAACGCAGCAGCTCTGGGGCTGCATAGGGAGTGGTTGCACCTGTTGGCTTGACATCCCTCGTGCGGACACCAATGTACAGCATGTCTGCAGGCAGACTAAGCTTGTTAAGAAAGGAGTGCAGACAATACATGCAGTCAGTTTCACTTGCTGATGTGCTGATGGGCAATGTGATGCATAGCCATGATGCTCTTTGTCTGACAGTGATACTGATTGGCACTGTGTAATCAAGAGCAAGAAGAGGGCTTGCAAACATTTTGGACTGAAGCCCTACAGCATAGATTGCGGCAATGCAAGCTTACCCTCATTGAACAGCTGGGCAAAGCCAAAGTCTATCAGCCTCAAGAAATCCCAGCCGTTGCTCCTGGCATCTTGCAGCATCACATTTGTGATAGTCAGGTCGAGATGACACACGTTGGCTCTCATGTGTAGGTGCTCCAGTGTCTGCACGGTCAGAAGAAATGAGAGTTGGGCAGATTCCTGAGCCAGACTGCTGTAGGATCAATACAGCAGCCCAAGTGCAGCATAGAATGTATTGCAATAAGGCCACTTACGTCTACGAGCTGCACAGCGACTTCTAGCATTTGCTGCTCCCAGCCCTCCTGAGTGTGAAGTTGTTTTGAACACATATGCTGGCTCAGTGTCATCCCACGCACCAACCTGCACCAGAAGGAGTTGATGACAAAAGCCTACAGTTCGAGGCGCAAAAGCGTCCGGTGCAAACTTCAGTATAACGTCTGGAAAAGCAAGCCAGCGTGAAAAAAGGGGTCACGCTTACTCCAAGACCAGGCAAATGTCGTCTGTAGAGGCCGCTCCTTCGATGTATTTGATGACCCTGGGTACTTCACACATCTTGGCGGTAATCAAAGCGTTGATTTCGTTGTGGAAGAGGTCTTGATACTCCAACTTGTGCGACTTTGGCATTTTCTTGATGGCGAAAACGCCTTTCGAACTGTTGTCAAAGTACCTGCCACGCCGCAAGAATGTCATTTTGCGTCCATCAGCTATCCTTAGAAGGCCTGATCTGCTCTCACCTCTCTACGGTAGTAAAGCAACCGCCTTTGCCCAGGCTGCAAGAATGGTCATGTACGTCGGGATAGTAGACCCTGTCAGGAGCGTACACCAGCAAACTCATGTTGCCTGATTGACTTTGATGCCGTGCACCAGGAGGGAACTGAGGTAAAAAGGCAAGACGTCGAGCCCTTCAACGAGCCCAAAACAAGCTTCCTACGAGCTTTCTTACGCAGTGTGAGCGTATGTTACGAGTCGTTTAAGCCGTAACTTACGACAGAGTAGGTGCAGCACAGACTCGCACAGAGAGAGAGTAGCACACGCTCACACCAATACGTTCTCGCTGACAGGTTGATTGCGGCAGCAACGACGACGGTCTTCTCTACGTCACCGCTCGCTGAGTTTTGCGTCCGGCTGTCAGATTGCACAAAGGTTTGTAGTGACTGTGCTGAGACCTGATGAACTACATACAGTCGCTGCTCTCTCGGCCGTGGTTTTCGTACCGACCAGGGACAAAGCCAAACAAGAATGCTTTTGAAGCAGAAGACGCGATAAAAAGCTCGGTAAGGTTTAGCTGCTCCACGCTGTACAGGTTGCTGTAGTGTAGCTTTTCTGAGTACTCGCTATGTGTACAGGGTCCTCGCTCTGAACAGCAGGAGCCACCATTCAGAACTGTAAATGAGCATGCAGAAGATTGCGGCCCCGATACAAGAAGTGCTAGCCGTGTCAAAGTCGTTGCGGCAGCTGTTCAGTCAGGAAGGTCACTTCAAGGCAGCTCGGCAAACGGTCAAGCCATCACTGCTGGCAATTCAGCGGCTAGCGCGTCTAAGCAGGCAGCCAAGAAGGCTGCAGCGGAAGACCATGTCGATCTGTCTGGACGCACCTCCATCCAGCTTGTTGAGCAGAAGCAAACTGCACCAGGGTATGACACTGCAGCCATTCAGCTTGCAGACAAACAGCTGAGGAGTTCACATGCTCGCCAGCTCGCTGGTAGTGAAAGTGACAGTGCCAGGACGGATGGCGTACCCTTGCATGGCCAGGACAGTGCTGCAGAGGGCCTCACATTGGTTGCTCAGGTCAGTTTTGCTTCACTTACTTGTCACAACCCACCAGGGCAGGCTTTGACATAGCTACATTAAATTCGCTGTAAACTGGAGACATGTATTCCAGCATTCAGCATGTTGCATGCAGGGTAAAACCCCAAATGGTGCCCAACAGCAGAGTATCTTGGAATTTAGAGAGCAAGAAGAGGATAAACTGGCTGCAAAGCAAGTGCAGCGCTCATCCTTGCCATCTTCTAAGCGCCAGGTTGGTTCCATGGCTTAGCAAAACTGTGCTGCAATGCAGTCACCTGTCTGGGCACTCACTGAAGGTAATGGCCAGCTGCGCAACAATTCTGTGACTTACTGTCTGCAGGTTGCCAAGGCACTTAATTGCGAAAAACCTCTTCGTGCAAACCCACACAGCAGTCTGCAGGGAAAACAGTATGCCTTGCAGGTCAGTGCAACATCTGTAGTGTCAAGACTTGCTGATGTTGCTGCATGGCACTTGATGCTTGATTGCACTTCTAGGCGCGTATCAAGAAGCTCGACAAGAAGAAATCTGCGTCAGATCAAAAGGTTGCAACTACCAACAAGGCTCTGGCTGACGCGGACGCCAAGCTCTTGGAGGTCTGTGAGGAGCAGCAACGTTTGGAGGCCAAGTCTGACAGCTTGATTCAGCTTATGAGATCCCAGTATAGAGATGATGGTCTGCAGCCAGATGAGGTGACAGCTCAACTGCTAGTTTGCGAGTCCTGAAGCCCGTCTGCTAAGTCAGCTTTGTAATTTTCTGGCTTTGGTGTGCAGTCATGGCTGATGCACCATTGTACTGTACAGGTGGAACATGAGATCAACACCTTCATAAAGGCTGCAGCTGAAGCAGCACGCCAGAAGCAGGTACACAGCTTGCATAAGACCAAGTTTTCATTAGCCATTATGCTTGACTCAGTCGAACATCGATTTTTTGTTCTTGTGCTGCAGGCGCAAGCTGCAGCTCGAGCCGCTGAATTTGAGGCTGCTGCTCTTGCATGGCTGACTGAGCCTTCTGCACCACCCAGTGAGTCACGCTTGAAAGGCAGGAAGGCTCATGCTGGTAGAGCATCACAGGTGAGCCCTCAACCAAAGCTCTGATGTAGACACTTCCATCCTGTTCTGCATCTTATCACCTGTCACTTCTGTGGGAGACTGGACATACACGTTGCTCTTGCAAGCAAAATGAATAGTTAGCAACTCCTGTTGCACCCACTGTCAGGGCTCTCTGATGAACATGGCTTAATCGTCTACACAATGATAGCATGCACTGTGATATGCAGTCAAAGGAGCTCAAGCAGGCTCCCCAGCAGCAGGATGCAGATGACTCTACAGAGGTATGCAGATATCCTCTGGATTGCTAAACTCCGTGGACCAATGTTGCATGGCTAAACAGCAAAAGTGCCTCACCTTTTACTGGTACTGGCAGGCTTCTTTGGATGACAATGATGAAGAAGTGGTCACAGATGTCACACCCAGCACTGTGGAGGTAAACTCAGACTACCGATGATTTTGTCCAATCTGCTTTGTATACACATTGGCATAAACATGTTTGTCTGAACTCATTGTAGGCTCATGACCAGCTGACAAAGAGCAGCTTTGCATCTGGTCGTGCTGGCGCTCGCCGCCTCGCTCCCAGTACTCCCCCTCCTCCTTCCACCTCCCACCACATAGCCCAGTCGGCCCCATGCCACATCCTGGTGAGCACCTCTTGCTTCTGCCCCTTGATATTTGGTTGACTGCTGTTTCACCTCAGGCTTCTGGCATGCACACTGCTGATCTTGAACCTTGCAATAACGTTCAGGGTGATTTGCCTTGTCTGACAGTCATCTTGTTTCTTGGCACCAGAGTTGGAAGTCTGAAGCTTGTAGCTGTGGCTCTGTTGCAGGCCCAGCGCCAGAGTGACAGCATCAGGCTTGAGAATCTCTCCAAGCGTGCATTGGCAGACTGGAAGGTGAGAGTGCCAGCTTGTGCAACTGCTTTCTGCATCAACACAGTGTTTGTTTGAGATATGACGCTGCTGCTGTGTGCAGGTGCAGATGAGGGGACACCGTGCCCGAGTCCACATCGACCATCAGCCAAGGTATGCCCTTCCTGCCTGCAGTTTGTTGCACTTGACAGCAAGCATAATGCATGGGCTGCAAAGTGGCATGCCATCTTGGGTATGTGTGTGTTGGTGTATGCGTGTGTGTGTGTGTGTGTGTGTGTGTGTGTGTGTGTGTGTGTGTGTGTAGAGGGGAAGGGGGGAGGGAGGGGGGGCAGAATGTCTTGCAGACGCTACCAGTGTCCTTTGCATGCATCAGTTGCAGAGTATGCAGTATTCTGAGTGATGAAATGGCAAGTCCATTGTTGTTTGCAGCAACCTGTTGAACGACAAGGACCTCAGAATATTTACCCCACGTGATGAGGAGCTCCTTTTGCGCCCTGGAGAGGTGTGGAAACTGGACCTTCATACACCCCAGTGGCTCAGAGAGCGAGGGTGCAGTCTAGAGGCAACACTTGCGGGCGATGCCGTTGAGGTGTACCTGAAGATCCTGCAGACTTACCTGTGTACGTCCTTGCTGACTCACATTCCTCCTTGTTACATTAGGCATGCTTGCTGTGTCAATACTGCACAGCTAACTCCTAGCTGTATAGCTTGCTGCAATGCTGTGTCTCATTACTATCGTCTTTTGAGTGCTATCTGAGCGACGCCACATCTTCTTCGTATGCTTTCTTTGTGTCACACCATTCTGTCAAGAGTCTGATGGCATTTGCTTCATGTGAGCTGCAAATTTCGCGATGGATGCAACAATGCCTGGAAGTTACATACTTCTGAATTATGTAAATGTGTTATCTTGGTATGAACGTCACTTCTGCTCCAGGACTGAACTGGCATGGGAACTTTTGTTGTGTAGTTGAGTTCCTGCCTGGGGAGGGCAACACCGTAGTGACTGGCAGAGGGCGGGGGACAGGCGGCAGAACCTTCATTGAGGTTGGCCAAGTGCTCTTCAGGCTGCTGGGCACTGTGGTGTCTCGCTACACCGCCCATCAGGATTGGGGTGCTTACACAGTGTGGCTGCTGTGCCCCAGCAAGGCTAACAGAAGGTACAACCAGCTTTGCTTATCCTGCTGTCTTTCACTCATCACATGGCAGCATGTCAGCGCAAGGGCAGGTTGTAGTGTTGCTCAGTTGGTATTGGTATTTGCCTGTATAACAGTGCCCAAGGATCAGCACACCATAAGGAAGCCATGGATGTAGCATCGCTGCTTAATGTTTGGTTGAGTTGCTGCATAGCTTTGACTCAGTGCAGTGTTCTCACGATAGATGAGCTGCCTACCATTGACCAATGCACATCATCACATAGCCGCCTTGGGCTGGACCGCCTTTGTTGCCTGACTCCAGAAATTGGTTTTTGGAAACTCAAAGCCTGCTGCAACTTTTGACACCCAGTTCAATGCTTGTAGGCTGAGGATGGTGCAGTGAGCAAGCAGCAGTGATCTGCCAAGCGTCAGCCTGTGCGCCTGAATCTGGCCGGATACTGAGCTGAAAGAATCTCTGCACTCTTCAGATTCAGTCCTAGAGCCATGATGACCTATAGACAGCCAGCCAAAAATGCAGACTGTGATGGCAGTGCCAATGTGCGGTTTGCACAGCTCTGCATGACAAACAACATTTTCTGATCAACTCAACTTCAACGACACTTGTCTGCTTCACATATTGTTGCATGTGTTTTACTCATTTGGAACACTTGGCAAGTGCTGCTATTGTGGTCTTAATAGCATCACTCCATGCTTCATGAGTTCACTATGCACACCAAAATATAAAACACACCATGGCAATGCACAGCCTTTCAATACTATGACAATACTGCTGAAAACGAGTTTGCAATGTGCCCAATGAACACAAGGCTACCACTCAGAACCCACCTCACTGCAAGTATAGCTGTGCAAATAAAGCCATCAGAAGGCTTCCTAACAGAGTGTATGTCAAGCAAACTGGAGGACTGCAGTCATGTTGTGCCAGACCAAATCACCTTCCAGTAGCCATGAAATCTGATGATTCAAATTGCACATGCCTCAGGACTGAAAAAACTGCTATACAACACCCACAGTATATAACTCTACTTCTGACTGCCCATAAATTTCTTGGCCCCATCAATCATCTCTTGCTTCTTTTTGGGGTCATTTTGGTATTGCTTTACAAAATTCTTATCAGGTATGTCCATGGCCTTCTGGATGGCAGGCCTCTCTTCAATGCGCTTCATCCATTTCTGAATGTGTGGCATGTCATCAATTTGGACACCTGTGTGAAATACTCAATGTGCCCAGCTGTGATGTTTGAGTGTGATGCCTGAGCATAAGCAGGCATGTAAAGCCCATGATGCATGATGACACTAAAGCAAATTGCAAGCTTTTATTCCATCACACATTAAAACTGCAGTAACGACTGCCACACAGTGCCAGATTGTAAGAAAGGCAAGTGCCAGTATTGCACGCAGCAACCCTTGCAATATATGCTGCAGCAGAATACCCAATGTTGCATAGGCCTCAGGTTGTAAGTGCTTGATGCATTGGTGTCAGCCTGCAGCAAATGACAAAGCAGCTCACCTGCCCAGTCATGCCATGCAATCCAAGCGTAGTTGGCCATGTCAGCAATGGTGTACTGGTCTGCTGCCAGCCAGTCCTTGCCTGAGGCTAGGTGCTTCTCAATACAGCCATACAGCCTCTTTGTCTCGTTTGTATACCTCTTGATGCCATATTCAATCTGCTCTGGTGCATACCGCACAAAGTGGTTTGCTTGGCCTTGCATGGGACCAATACCGCCCTGCAAACAGGAACCAGGCCTTCACATGCAGGGCAGCGCTACAGCAGCACGACCCGGTATTGTAAATAGCAGCAATCGTCTGCTCTTTTGAGTCTATCTTATGTTGATAGAGGCGTCACAGATGAGATGATAGTCTTTACCGTTTGAAACATGAGCCATGAAATGACCTCAGCCTTCTTTCTAGTGTCCTTAGGTAGGAAGGTGCCCTGGGGGTCCTTTTCTGCCAAGTGGATCATGATGGCGCCAGACTCAAAGACAGGCAGGTCACCCTCATCATGGTCAACTGCATATGAAAAACCCAGTACTTGAGGGGAATCCGCCGGCATTTTTTGAAACGAGCTTGTAAGTTCTTACCAATCGCGGGAATGCGGCCGTTGGGGTTGATCTTTTCAAACCACTCCTGTTTTTGCTCGTTGTCAGAAAGGCTGATTGCGTGCAGCTTGTACGGAACTTTCAGCTCTTCGACAATCATGTTGGCTTTCCAGCCATTTGGTGTACCAGCGGTGTAAAGTGTGATGCCTTTCTCGAATGCCATCGTAATGTACTTAGGGCGTGAATGCAGTCCTGCATGCGAACACATGCTTCGAGAGTCAAACAGTTACATCTTGCTGAAGAGGCTTACAAACCTTGGTACCGTCAATTACGAAAGCGACGACACAAAACATGTAGCCAGGATATTGAAAACGTGCGCAACACCGCACCAGAGCGAGCGGTGGGCAAAGCACTTCTACCCTTGCGCAGACTGCCAGCACCAATAACAAACGTGCAACAAGAACTCTTTGACAGAGCTGAGATCATTTCTCACCTTCAGCAACGATCTCTGCGGGAGTTGTGTATCGTAAGTATCTCCGAAAGTTGCTTATGGCAAGCTGCATGCATTGACCATTACGTCAGGTAGTATTACTCAGCCAGTTACTCAGCGTCCTACGCCGGAATCTTGCCCTGACGGTGTAAGCTAACGTAAGAGCGTGGCAGTGCGTGGACAGCAACTTCTAAGAGCTCTTGTGCAGCGAAGTGTGATTTCCAAAGTTAAGGGCACTCAACCCGCGCATCTAGAGTCTGACTTCAGCCGGATACATTTTTGTGACCTGAGTCGTCGTTGTGTCCGGCTGTGTAGTTCTTGTTTGACGTTGTTGAACAACTGTGCAATATTCGTGATAAGTAGTCAGCGCTTTGTGTAGCCAACGTCCATGCAGGCCTCTTTTACCAGGTCTTTTGCTGGTGGTGTTGCTCCAAGTCAGGCAACAAGTACTGGCAGACCGGCCGTTTGTCAGTCTTTCCCAACACTCGCGGGTGCTTATCCTCCTGTCAGACTTACTTCAGCACTATCAGGTCCCAAGTTACATCAATTGACCGGCACAACATTGCCCTCCCGCCGTCATGAAATAATTTGCTTTGCTGTGCCAGCCAGCGTGCCAGAGAGTGTCAACGATGTTGCTATATCACTGAAGCCCCTTCCTAGAGCAGTTGAGAACATAGCTGATGATCCATCTTTACACAACCCTCTTCAAAGGCTGCACAGACTAGGAACGGGCTGGTTTGGTGTCATAATGGAGTATGAGGGTGTTTTGGTAGAAGATACTTCTGATCTGCACAGCAAAGCCTGGGAGATGCTAGGAGAAGAGGAGGCAAAACCCAGACCGCTCCACTGGGCGCTCAAAAGAGCAGAAGGAATGAAGAGCGAACAGGTGCTGCTGTTTTCTCACGTACTAATTCAAGCAACCAGAAAAACGTGCCATAGGTCTTGCTTGTATTGTTTTTTGGGCAAAGTTGTCAGGATGTTCTGAGTGATGTTGGTACCAACGTTGCAGGCAATTCAAGAGGTATTCTGCTGGTCACGCAACCCCATGGAGGTGCGACGGCTTACAGCCAGGAAGGAAGAGATTTACAGGCAGCTGTTGGGGGACAGAACACCGCTCATACCCTCTGGTGTCAGACAGCTCATGGAGGTTCTGGGCAAACATCAGGTATTTTCAGTACTGCTCATCAATCTAGTCTGTATTCCCACTGCAGCGTCCATGGAACACGCTGTGCTAAAGCATACGAGCTGCACATTGCTTTCACATGAATTTGTTGATGCAGTACACTGCTAAGAAAACTGCAGCAGGCTGCTACTGTGTTTTGGAAGCCCTTGTCACCATTTGTTTCGTACTGCAATCTTGCAAAAAAGTTTCATGAAGATGTCACAACAAAAAGTGTCAAAATGCTGATTCATAGGTACCAGTAGCAGTAGCCTGTTCAGCTCCTGAAGCTCGTGTTCAGCCCGTTTTGGAGGCCACTGGCTTGTGGCCTGCGCTGGAGGCTGTAGTGACAGCAGAGGATGTGTACAGAGGCAGGCCAGACCCTGAAGCCTACCTGCTGGCAGCACAAAAGCTGCAAAGGCCTCCTGTTCGCTGTGTAGTCATAGGCAACTCAAACCAGGTACATCATTGCATCTATTTCAAGACAATGTGTTGTGCAGGTCCTGTCTGTATGTTCAGGCCAACTGCTACTGACCACTTGATTGCTATGCTGAGTTGTTGCTGGACTGCTCAATTTTCCAATCTGAGCGTCAGCTCATGTTTGTGTCTGTCCTGGTAACATGGCACAATCTATGCTCAACCTGCATCAACAACTTGTTTGATGTCTGCTCAGCCAAGTACGTGAATGCAGAGTGTTGAGGCTGCAAGGGAGTGTGGTATGGCATGTGTGGTGGTAGCAGGCCGCAACCCCCTGTATGAGCTGACAGCTGCAGACCTGGTTGTACGCCAGCTGGAGGAGATCTCTCTTGTGAATCTGAAGCAGCTGTTCCAACTGGAAGACAGAGTAGACCCTAGGGTGAGCACTCCCTGCATTCTTGGTTCAGCCTTTGTTAATGGTGTTCCTTGACAAGATACTCGCTACAGGTTTTGCTGCCAGTACAGTGTTGATCTTTTGTGTGACAATGTACAATGTTACACAAACGCCTGCAGGATTGCATTTTTTTGCACCACTTTCCCTGGCTGTTGTGGGTGTGGCAGCTTGGATTGCTGCTTGGTCTTTGATCTGCTGGTGCCTGGCATTGATTGAATACTCACGTGCTTTGTATGCACAGATACAGAGGCATAGGAGGTGCTCAGCCTACAGTTGCATATTTTGAGTTTGTTTTTTCACTGCAATGGTAGCATCGCTGTTGATAACCTCGCTGTTGTTCTTCCTCTGCAGGCAGGAACAGAGTTGGAGGTTGAAGAAGAGCCAGAACCAGCTCCTTATGCTAAGACTCTGACGCTGGACCGCCCATGGTGATGCAATGCAATATTGTTTCTTTGGTGCAAACAACTGCAGGACTTTTGAACTGGCAGGTGTGCAAGATCGTAGGCATGCACAACAAGCATGCTATGTATATTAGTCAGCATACAACGCATATCAGAGATGGCATGTGCCTGTAGGATCCATTTGATGTTAGTGAGATTTGAGTCCAGCAGTGTACTCTTTCATTTTGAGGCTGATGACTGTACTATACCTGACGTGCTGATATTTGCACTTGATTGAGCTTTTGCTGTTGAGTTTGCTCTGTACTTGTAATTGTTTGCTGTCATTCGTAAAGGTTTTGTTGACTGGCCTCCACACGTGCAAGGTTTGCGAGCTCTTCTCTTCCTCTCCCAATGGTCACTGCAGCACAGCTACATTACCATCACGCCAGGGCATCGCCGACACAATACTTGTGCTTGAAGGTCGGAGGACTTGGCTAGAAAGCTGTTGAATGACCAGCTGTGGCTTATGTGCATCAAGTGAGCCCATGCTGACACTTTTGAGTCGGTGTATGTATACATATACCGGTATACGTATGAGACTTGGACCTCATTGTTGCTAAGTCAGCGCAGCCACCTAACAGTCTGAAAGAAGCAGTCAAGACTGACATTGAGCTTTGACCGGCTCTCTGCTACACCATCTCATGTGTGAATGTAAGACTGTTCCGTCAAGCAACAAGGACAACAGTCTCCAATTTTCGACCAGATAGATGTCTGGTCTCAACATGTGTCATACGTTTCAGCTGTATTGCTTTTGCAAACTGAACAATGGGCTTGGCTGCTGAACATTGTCAGGGTTTGACAGGCTCCTCTTTGAGAATGCAATGGGTTGCTGAGGAGATGAGGCCTCATTTGGTGATGCACTGGAACCAGAAGCATCTTGATTCTGAACAGCTGGCTTGCTCTGTCTGGACCCGCCTGACGTGCTAGTTGGCCCATCACCTCTGCATAGCACACAGCACGCTTGTAAGTGTGTCTGCACTTAACTGTAGCACACTTGAACACATGCAGCAGAACAGCAGCCATACTGACATTGATATGATATTTGACCTGGTTGTGTGGCAACAGCGTGCAGCACAACTTGACATGCTGCAAGCTAACCACCACCACCTAGACCAGACTGGTTCAGGACTCTTTGCAGCTGTTACTATGCTGTGAAGCATTCTACACCCTAATGACCAGCAGAACCCGAGTGCATCTACAGCGTGAAAACGGCAGCTGTCACTGTGCAATGAAGCAACCTGCAGCCTGGTGACTTGCCCAACCTGAGTGCATCAAAAGCATAAACAGGGCGAGAAACAGACAGACATAGATCAGAAAACACCAAAACCAAGAGAGGCGTCCCACCTGGGATTTGCTAAAGGTGTCTTGCTGACATTGTTGTAGATGGACAGGGCCTGGGCCACCATTGAAGCTGGGTCATTACTGTTAGCTGGGAGCATGAGGGTGGTGCCTGCTTTGGCAATGCTGCCAAAGGCATTCAGGTACTGCTCTGCAATTCGCATGCTGGCCGCCTCATTGCCACCATCAGCCCTGCGCAGATGACACATAATACAGATACATGTAACGCAGATAACACATACTACAGATACATGCTTTCTCAGCATTTCTGGTCTTGCATGCAAAGGTAGAGACATAAAAATCTTTGTGAGCTGATTGAGATGCTAGCAGTCCTGGATAGTGTCTCTGTCGTCTGCCTTGCAGGCAAATAGCGCATGACTGCACTGCAAGTTGCCGCCACGCAAGCCTGCAGCCAAATGACTCTGTGTGTGCTGTGCAGTGCCTTTTGCCCTGTCAAGAGCTTATTTCATTTTCTCAAGGAGATAAGCAAGCAAATTCACTCCATCAATGAACTGCATGCTCCTCCTGTGTGTCTTTCTGTCAGCAAAGCAATGTACAGCCCTGTACAGATGCATCATTTGGATGTATCAAACGAGACTGCAGCTGCATGCAGCCAACTATGCCAGAGAAAAGCAAGAGCTTACTGGATGGCTGAAGAGATCATCTCCAAGCCTCTTCCAGTGGCTTCAGCTTTCAGGAAGATGGCCTCTGCCTCTCCTGTCACATCCACACAAAATGGTCATGTGGTAGTACAACTGTTTGAAAATAGTACTGTTCATACCACCAAGCACACAACAAGTAAGGTGAAGCACATTTGTGACAGGGTACCACCAGACTATCTGCACAGATGAGGCACATCCAAAACTGCTATCTTAGCGAAAAGCAAGCTGGGATTGCAAACGCCTCTTTGCGCTGGCTGTGAAGAGCCAAAACAGGAACTCACACAGGCAGCTACTCAGGAATGTGCATGCCTGACCGTAGGGGATGACACGTACTCCATGACAGAACTGAACAACAGCCAGCACAGGACCATGGCTTGATCACAGAGCATGAAATGACAAAACAAAGTGCATGGTGGCCACAAGGTACCTGTGGCTCTGTTGATAGCATCCTGCTTGGCTGCTTCTGACGACAGGATCACCTGCGCCTTGTCTCCTTCTGCTACATTGATCTTGGACTGGCGGTCTCCCTCCGATTCCAGAATCTGGGCTCGCTTTCGTCTCTCAGCTTCAGCCTGATGCAGCAGCTCAAATTCGTATATGAAGCCCATACACTGAGCACATGGTCTGTTGGTCCAGCTCATGATGCTGCTTCAGTACTTCCTGCTGAGCGGAGTGTACCGAGCAATGCAGAGTTGATTGCAACAGAATGCTGGCAGGGTTGTTTTGCAGAAACACAACGGGACACAAGAAGATCATACACCAGGTGATGAGACAAAATGCAACATGCTGTCCTGAAGTGCTTGCTTTAGAATCCCAAAATGACATTTCTCAAAGCTGCATTCTGCTGCGACAAATGCAATGCAACTGGTGTGGTCTGCATGGTCAGCAAAGGCAGACTGCACCTGAAGCTCCATAGCAGAGCGCACACCAGCAGGCGGAGAGATATCCCTGATCTCGTATCTCATGCATTGCAGCCCCCAGTCAGCTGCTGCTTCCCTAGCAAGCACCCGCAGATACACTTAGACGTGCTGATTGCAGCTTGAGGCTGGTTGCAAAACAGTCACTTGTGTGAGGTTCTACTGGCATGTCAGCATGTTCCAGGATTCAGTAACCAAAAATGGGTTGCAAGCCGCTCCACAAAGCCTGTCTCATGGCAGGATCAGCATGTTGCACAGACAGATTGGGCATGTGAGCATGAAGCTCTGCAGGTGTGCATTGCTTGGCCCACATTGCCTGTCAAGGCCATGCAGGACCAAACGAGGTAGCTGCAAAACAACATACTGGGATGCACCATGCAAAATGCTCAGGGAATGACAAACCTGATGGACTCAACGATATTCAGGTTGAGCGTCGCTCGCTCCTCGAATGTCTTGTCCAGAGTGATCTTACCCAGCTCACTGCGCATAGTAGTCTGTGCAAGCTGCACGACTGCATAGGTTGCATTCTCAACTCCATATGATGCCTTCTTTGCATCCACAACCTAATCCAGGCAAGCCATGAGTGAGGACAAATGGAACTATTGAGCTGTGTTGCTCTCAGGCACTTGAAAAGGGGAGGGAGAGAGAAGGTGTCAATAATTGCGACGATGAATTCTGGGTGGAGAGTGCCGTACTCAAACGGCAAGATGCTATGCGTATGTAACACAATGCAATGGAATGCAGGGTAAAACAGTGCAATAAGCTGTTCATGCCGTGGGACTGGGCGCTTCTGGTTCAGGAATTACTTGCAGCGCAAATTGCTGAAGTCTTGTGGGTTGTGTGTCCTACCTTGACATACAGAACACCATCTATCATGAGGCTAACATTGTCTTTAGTGATAGCGCTCTGATTTGGTATGGGGATCGCCATCTCTTTGAGAGAGTGAACATATGCTATTCGGTCAACCTGCAGATATAAAAGCCAGGCTTGACTCACACTGCTGCCTTATTTGGAAATCGCAAGAAATGGCGTTGGTAACTTACAAATGGGATCAGTATATGAATGCCTGGGCTCAAGGTTTTGTTGAATTTGCCAAAGCGTTCCACAACAAAGGCTGTCTTTTCAGGCACAATCCTGCACAGAGTTTGCATAGACTTGATTGATTGCTTCACAATGAGCCCTGCTGCAACGCGAAAGAGGGCATTGCATTACCTGACACCATAGTTGTTTGGCGGAAGCCTTCTTTGCAGAAAGCTGGGATCAACAGGTGTATTTAGGGAGGGAGAGAAGCCAGCAAATGTGTTGGCCGATGTGTGAAATGCCGCAGCCAAGACAGGCAACGCCTGTGCGGCCAGCGCATTTTGAGTTTGGCAGGACTGACTCTCGATCAGCTGTCTGCCGTGTGACAGCAGAAGTGCTGACACCCTCTGATTCTGAAGGGCTCTATGCATCACGATGTCAACTCACAGAATATCAGGAGAATCCCTTGGTAGCTTGACGCTCTTGAGCAGCGGTCCTTACCAGCTACACGTAGAAGCGCACCGGTCAAACGCTTCTAGATGACTGACTCAATGACTCAGCAGCCACTGGGGCAAGGGCGAGTAGCAACTGCCCCACTTTGATTGCAAAGACTATGGCGAAATAAACAATGTCGACTCTGTAACTGTATGGCAGAGGACCTTTGGTGAAGAACCTGGGAGAACAACCATCTGATGCTATCACGCGTTTTGCTCGCGTTTGTCTGAGCTCTCATGGTATCACGATGCCTGCACAAGGCAAGGCCTCAGGCTGCCTTGAAGCAGGGCTATGTTGCGCCTGAAGCGACCTGTGCAAACTGCAGCAATTTCTGGAGATCAGCAGCTTATCATTCTTTGAGATGCATTGCTATCATGCTTGTGCGCTTTGCATTTGTGTGAGGCTGTGATTGTCTGGCAATGGGAATATGGGGCCCAGAACAGGCATGTGGGGACTGAATTTGAAGGGCTACCCGGCAGCTGTCATCTTGGATGAACCTCATATCGGAGCAAAGGTTTTGCTTCCAGAAGCCTGCACTGGCACAACACGCTCGTATCGACGCAGAGACACTTATACTAACATGGGCTCGACGCTATCTTCTCTGATACACCAAGTCACATGGCCAAAGGTGAGCATGCGCTGCCTTGGAATTGTGCTCGATCGTGAGCTTTTTACACAGGGACGCGCTTGTAGTCGCCTCAGTCGTATACTGAGTTGCCTGCCACTGTAGGCCATTGCTGTGGGCATTCCACTGGCCCTCGGGTCAGTCATAGGATCGCTGCAGGCCAAGGCTACCATCGAGTGGTAAGGCCGTGTTCTTCACATGTGATGGCTCACCCTTGACTGGTCTTCTAGCTCGGTGCTTCCTCTTTCTGCTTACTAAGCTGGCCTGCGTCCAGGTACCCCACTCTAGATAAGCCAAGCTGGACTCCCCCAGCACCTCTGTTTGGACAGGCATGGTCAGTGTTCTACTGCGTGATGGGATATGCTTCATACTTGGTCTGGAAGCAGGGCGGCCTTGAGGCTCAGAAGAGGCCACTGACATTCTATGGGCTGCAACTTGCCTTCAACCTGGCCTGGCCTATCACTTTCTTCCTAAGGAAGAAGCTTGGACAGGGACAGCTTGTCAACCTGAGTAAGTTGCAGCTGTTGTGTGCCTCTGGACGTTGTGCCTCTGGATGTTGGGCAGGCCATCATGTGTTGAGTGTTGTGATTGCTTGTGCTGATGTCAGCCAGTCTCAGTTGCTCAACTCCAGTTTACCTTGGTCTCCAAGGCTGTTGAGTGTGTTTATGGCTCAACTTGTCCTGTGTCTGCATGTTTCTCAAGCTGACACTTACTGTTGGATCTGATGCAGCCACATTGGCACTGGCATCTGTCACAGCCAGAGAATTCTACAAGGTGGATGCCTTTGCTGGCAAAATCCTCATTCCCTACCTGGCATGGCTGGTGTTTGCAAATGCCCTGAACTACAGCATCTGGAAGAAGAACCCAGCGGTAAGCCCAACTTAGCATCGCCAGCACTTGCTTTCATGAAAATGAAGGACACTGTGCAAAAGCTGCTGATCAGCAGGCACTGGGCATCAGCTTCAGCAAGTTGCAGTCATCCGCACGCCAAGACTTGGAGCTGCTCTGTGCATGCTCACTGCAATTTGCAACATACCTCGAGCATATGATACTGGATGTTGCCTGACCAGGCACATGGCTGGCTTCAGTAGATAAGACAATGGACACTCACGGTGTCATGTACACAGCAAGTGGAGAATTATCCATCAGCACCATGTTTGCATGCTTTGCAAGGAGCGCTGGGTGCGCCACAGCCACGCATTCAGTACGTGCTGTGCGCCAACATACACACTGTCCCCAAGCTGCTGCTTGAACTTGTGCGTTATGAAATGAACAGGCGGGTGCACCCATCACAGCTCGTGAGAGCCTGCGTGACAGTCCTGACAAGAAGAACCCCGGGGAGGAGGGGTACGGCTCCCTTCAGGGCAGGGCCACTGCCAGCTACAGCCCCAGCAGCTCCAGGTCAGTCAAGCTATTACATCAAACTAGAGTGGCATAGTACCGTGATCTGCATCAGCTGATACCATGCAAACCACAGGCATTGTCCCTAATGCATGTCAAGTTGTGTGAGCCAGCGTATTTGCTGTTGACTAGCAAGTGCACACAATACGTAAGTCATCAACTTCCTCCACCAACAGCTCTGGCAAAGCGCTGTGTTATTCCCAAGTTGCAAGTTCCCAGGTATTAGATATCAGCTAAGGTTATTTGTTGGCAGGGGGGCCATGGCACGGGTTGCTAGATCTGCTGCTGTGCCATCTGTGCTCTCCCAGAAGTTCACCATGGGCCAGAGGTTGCCTCAGACAGCCAGCAAAGCTTTGGTGGTGAAGAAGCCATGCCGTGCTGCTTTGGGAGCATCAGGCCGCCATGTGACAGCTGCTGCACGCGTGTCAAGAGTCACTGGACGCTGCTTTGCACTATAAGCTCAACAGAGATTGACGATCTGTTGGTGTTACCTGCACAAATCATTTACACTGGTTCAGTGGTGTATACAGCCTACGTAGTAGGCTGTCATGACAGTCAAAGTTTTGGTTACCTCAGTTCAGCTAGTTGCTTGTCTAAACATTGTTGCTGTGACTCTTCTGATGCTGCGTTCTGTATTGCCTTGTGACTTGGAATGTGCACTCATAACTTTTAAATGCCAATGACAGTTTTGCAATTTGATAAATGCCACTCAATGAAGAGTTGATCGGTGACTGCGACTGTACAATAACAACAAGCGTGTACAGAACCGTGCGAAACTAATTTTGGCGGAGCAGATAGTGAACCGGGGCAGTCAACAAAACAGTCTGCAGACAATTTATAACTAGTTATCAACACCTCACCTGAAATTTTGCAAAGCAGCTAGCATAGTATGATACTCATACCACCTGCAATGATGATAGCCATCGCAGATGTGGTAGTCATAGACATACTAGGTGTGTCTGAACCTGAATCGAGTCAGCTGCAAAGCTGTGCAAGTGCTGCCGCCTGCAAGTGCTGTCTTTCCTAAAACTCAGAGGTGGCTATGAACAAAAGCATCTTGTGCAGAGGGCATTGAAGCAAGCATGTCACGGCGGTCTTGTGTAACCGGACAACTCTATCACTACCTGATAGAGACATATGACTCAACTATGACTAAACAGTTCATGAATGATTTGACTGAATCAATCTCAGTGCTTAGCACAACTCAACAGAGGCACAGCAGCATGCATCTGCAATGCAGCCACATGAGAGCCTGTGAAACATCTTCAGGTGGGTCATCTGCAGCACCTGTGGTGACTAAGTTATGAAGGCAGCCTGCTGAGTACATGCATGCTCTGGTAATTTTACATCCATCTTCATGCCGCTGTCTCTTTGGTGCTGCTAAAACCTGTGCTGTTTCCCTCATCAGAGGTTGAGGTGAAGACCAAGCACTGAACAACTGGCTAAGGATCATCAACAATATTTGGCGACCCTACTTTTTGATGCAGCTGTTTGAGGGCATACAAGTTGATCATATACCTTGCATGACTGGTAGCAATCTTATTACTTTGAAATGGCTGTTACTCTCGTGCAGCATTGGGCATTCACAAACATGTTGCCAAGCTGCTGTTAGGCTTAGTCAAACGCTCACGAATGTGTTATTTGCCAACAAATATATGGCTATTGTGGTGTACCCATATGCCTGCTAGCTGGGAGCAATGCTGCCAGTGTCATCAACAGCAGTCTGATCAATTGCACGTTTACCATGCCCCTTCATAAAGCTCGGAAGTGGCAAGTCCTTTGTCCAGTCATCCTGCGCCTTTGCCCTGCACATACGAGCAGTCACATTCTTCAGCCCATGGCATAACAACAGCCTATGGCATAACATCATAGCATCAGCCCATGGCATGAGCAGATCCGTGCTGACATGTGTCTCCTTGCCTTTTTGGATCCAACAGCACAACTACAAGGATGCACCGATCTGCAGAGCTGCATGAAAAGCATATCCCAGAGGGACTGTGCAACATGCATGCATCCAGACAATCTATACAAGCAATGACTGGCACCCTCACTTGTCGTGGCTTTGGTATGGCCATGACTGCTCAGGCAATGTCATCAAAGACAAATGGTACGGCACTGGTCACGACTGTGCAGCCATGGGAACACCTCACTTGGTGATGGGCGCAGCAGCATGCCAAGACAGACACATAGAAGGAGGTCGACACTAACTACATGGGATTTCAGGCAATGCCACTGATCAGCATCGACGCGTGTTTGTGCAAGCGACTTGCATCTGCTGGCTCTCACCAGCTGAGGAAAGTGCTGTCTGCCAGACATGCTGTGTTGACTACTAGCAGCTGGTGCTTGACAGGAACCTTCCAGAAGTTGACCCCCTGGATGAAGGGCCAGTAGAGGCACTCTGCCATGAATGTGGGGATGAAGTCTTGTTGTATTCGATGCTTCACATCCTGCAGACACGCCATGCACAGTGTCATCTCCAATGCAGAGCATTTGCACAAGTGACATGCCCTTCAGGCAAAGAATTGCTTGACCACTTTTGAGGGGATTTGCTCATACAGTAGGAGCTTCCTGGGCAAGCTGTTTGCCTGGAGATGTCCTAAGAGCAAATGAAGCATGGCATCAACCCGGATGCAGCAAGCTCTTTCTAATACAGCAACGCTGTCATGAATGCAGTATGGGTCTGTTACTGTTCTGCGGACGTGCTATCAAGCAGCAGCACAGCATTGCAGGAAAGGGTTATAATGCTGCCACGGTGTATCAGCTCAGACAGACTGGCACACTACAGAATGGACACTACACAACCCAACTGTTGGCCACCCTCTTGGCATTGCAGCTGGCTCCCTGTGCCAGGTGCATGCTGGATCAGAAGAATATACAGCGGTGAGTGACGTACCTGCAAGGACCCTCCTTCAGCAAGCGTCATCCAGGCAAAGTAGCCTCCCACATGGACAGGCCCAAACAGCAGCTCATCCCCCAGCACTTTGGCCAGCACAAAGCCCACAGTCCCTATCTTGAGATAGCGTGTCACCACTTTATCCATGCCCATGTAGAAGTAATGTCCTATGGGACCTGCATGTACACTTTTAGGTTGACACAAGTGGTCGTGTGAAGACTGGAACTGTTTGCCATCACATGTGCTGTCAAATGAGGAAAGCTGCGCTCACCTATGACTGTGCCACCATATGCTGCTGTTGATAGCGTGCGCAATTTGTCATGGTTCTGCATCCACAGACAAATGCTTTCGAGTCAGTTGCTGCAGCAACGTGACAGCTGCTGCCAAGTGGCATGACAGGTCTGGCGCAGCATACATGTTTCCCATCAATCCTCTGAGCAAACAGATCTCCCAAGCCCCTATGGCATGAGCAAAAACGCAGTCAGCATTGACAGATCAAAACAAGACATGTTAGAGATTACCTGCATCCAGGACATACCACAAAATAGTGCTGGTGACCATCTGAGTCTGCAGTGGTCTGGTCCGCAACGAATGCTCATAACCTCGCCACACTTTGACCAGACTCCTGCCAAGTGCCGCAGTGCTCATGCCTCTGACAGCGACTCAGTCACTGCCAGTCACTGTGCCGTGCGATGCTGTACAGCTGCTCGCAGATCCTGACCAGTTCGTCAGGAGAAATCCTTGTTTCTCGATAGATGCAAGCGTTGGTGAGACGTGACAGCGTGAGTTGCAAGCAGAGCAGTCAGGAGCTACGTGCCAGATCAGATGCACACAGCAGGCAAAATGGAGAAAGTCCGCGATGCACAGCTGGGTCGACAGCTACGGCACGGACACGAAGTCAAGCTACTGAATCAGCGTAGAAAGTGATTGGGGACTTGTGTGTTGGACTGGTCGTGATACTATCGTCGGTCGCTGGGCAAGCCGTTCCGGAAGATGTTGACCAAGTTGTAGGTTCTTGTATGCACAACCTAGCAACACGGTTTGGTTTCGGAGCAGGACAAGTCAGCACGTGCGACACGTGAAGGCTAATCCGTTTCGGAGCATGCTGTGTCAGGCCGGTTTGGGCTGTTCTGGGCATCTGCTTCGATATCAGCAGTCACCGCGTGGTGCTGCACTTGAACCTGTGGTCAAAAAGAGAACTCACAGTACAACTGCATGAGTGCCATCAGCCGCACCTTAGTGACAAGAGGTGGTGCTCTGAAGTGTTTTGCCAATAGGCTCGACTTTACGCCAAGATTATATCACGCGACGACCCGGTAAGCAGAACATAAGTTGTAAACCCACTTTTGATACTGCCGTGATGCAGTGTTGCCCGCACCATTGCTTAATTTCTGCACTCTTACGGCGCGGCTGCAGACCGCAGTCCTCCGTCAGCGGCGTCTCACCAAGCTCGGCTAGGTGCTGTCCGTGCAACACTCAACCAGCTCCAACCAGTTGGCGTAAGAAGCTCCGTGCTGCAAGCCCCGCTTTGCAAAGGTGTTTCGCTGTCCAGACTGCCGTTGAAACTCAGCATGCAGAAACAGGAGATTTCGTCCAGGTAAAAATTGCAAAAACGCCTCCAAGTTTCGATATTGCAGATACGTTCATTTGACTTGAAATATCTGATGCTCTTGCCTTTGGACAGGTGCATTACACAGGCACTCTAGAAGATGGTTCAGTATTTGACAGCAGTTTGGAGAGGGAACCGCTAGAGTTTGAAATTGGAGGTGGCAAAGTGATTCCTGGCTTTGACGATGCTGTGTTGGGATTGGCCGAGGGAGAGAGCCGCAAACAGCTTGTACCTGCAACCAGGGCATATGGTCAGTACGCTTACACCCAACTGCCCTGCCGGTGTTCTTGCACAAGCTGTGGACTTTGTTGCCTTACAGAAACATGATGAGTATTGCTGTTTACACAAGATGCACACACCCGAGGAGGCTTGCATTGGATCAGCACAACTCACTGCCCTTTCTGCTCCATTCATCACGCCATCATTAATGTTTGTTACATATCGCGCACAGCAATGTACAATGAAAGCCTACTAACCCGTTGCATAATTTTGGGTCTCAGCGTTGCGCTGTGCTCTCCACATGTCTTGCACCAGATACACTTGTGGTCATCAGCATGTTGTGTGTGGCAATCAGGTGAATGGAGGGAAGACATGACAGCCAAGATCCCTACAGCTGACGCTCCTCCAGAGCTGCATGAAGGCGTGGAGGTGCAACTGTCCAATGGGCTGCAAGCCACTGTCGCTGAAGTTACAGAAGACCATGTTGTCATTGATGCCAACCATGCACTGGCAGGAAAGGATCTCAACTTTGAGGTCGAGCTGATAAAGCTGCAAAAGGTAGTTTGCCATGCTTCACATGCAACCAGCATACAAAGCATACTTGTACTTGTCTGTCCATACTGCATGGGCATCACGTGCTCAGTCATGTGCCGCAACTCTTGCAAACATCTCAATGCATCAGGCTGTGTTTTGTCAGAAGGCAACAAGTGCAAGGCAGAGTAGCATTCATGCATGCCAAAGTACTTTGTGCTGCAGCCATCTACATTAGAGCAAGCTACCTTTGCTGCTGGATGCTTCTGGGGGCCAGAGCTAGCGTTCCAGAGGGTTCCTGGGGTAATCAGCACCACTGCTGGCTACACCAATGGTGACACGCCAGACCCCACATATGACGAAGTGTGTTCCGGAACCACGGGACATGCAGAGGCTGTGCAGGCAAGCTCTTGCTTCATGGCCTTGTCTGCTTCATGTCATGCTGTGCGCTGTACATCATTGAAGCTTTGCATGGTCCCTGTGTGCTGTAGCATCTGTGAGTCACTGATGCTGCCCTTGCAGTCATACTAGTGGACATGCATGAGCATAGCAGGACAATCAAACCATCAGAGACTTGTGCAGACAAGTTTGTTTCGACAACATCATGGGGAGGCTTCAATACGAATCTGTGCAAGGCCTGCCCTGTGCTTCAGTCACCCCAGCATCAGTCATGCTTGCATGTAAATGACAATTGGTGTTATCGCAGGTCATGTATGACAAGCAAACAGACTACAAGCAGCTGTTGAAAATCTTCCTGGAGAACCATGACCCAACATCCTTGAACAAGCAGGGAGGTGACGCAGGGACTCAGTACAGATCTGGGCTCTATTTCCACACAGAGGAGCAAAGACAGATTGCTGAGGAAGTTATGGCTGAAGCTGCACCTTCTTTTGAGGTAATTCCCTGGCTGGATTTGCAGAGGTTGTACTGCTTGCTTGCCTGGCATCAGTCCAGCATAACAAACAGTAGCATACCCATAAAAGGGCCTTGCAAGCAATCAAGCTGAAGCATTGATAACACAGTCTTCTCTGGATGTCCATTGAATGGATTGCGCCTGATGAGTGCAGGATCCCATTGTGACAGAGATGGCAGAGGTGAAGGGCTTCAAAGCAGCCGAGGACTATCATCAGCAGTATCTTGAGCGAGGCGGCCGCTTTGGCAAAGCTCAAAGTGCAAAGAAAGGTTGTGATGACCCCATTCGGTGCTATGGCTAACTAATGAAGCAATTTTTTTCATGATTTTGTAAATGCTTATGCTAATGGCGGATTTCCGTGAGCAAATCTGCCAGATTGCAGACACTGTAGCAAAGTGCTGTGGCCTGCCCATTGGCACAAAGTTTGTTGACATGTTTCTGAAAGATTCAAAGCAAATTGAGTGCAATGTTAGATGGTCAGTGACAGGGACACCCTCTTGACCAGCGTGTTGTGAGAGGAGCTTCCAGTGTCTTTTGGCACCTCGCTCCTCAGATCCACTGCATACCATTTGACTACAGATGGACAGACAGGAAGAACCAACAGAACAGTGGAAGAAATGCTCAGGCACCTTGATTTGCCAGAGTTCATGACGTATTTCATATGTCTCTGTTGCATCCATATGCTTCAGATGGGACAGTACAGCCCCCCTCCCCTTGTCTCACTGAGAGCAAGAAACAGGTTGAGGTTGACAGGCTCCTATATTACAGAGATCGCAAGCTGCGCAGAAAAGGTAGCAAGCGTGAATTCCTTGAACGATGGCTTGGCTATGGGCCTGAGCACAACTCATGGGAACCAGAATCGACCGTACAGAGATGCCAGCAATCACTGAGCTTCTGTTGGAAGTCTCTTGCATCACAACGATCCAGCCATGGAAAAGATGTCATGGGGCAGTCAGCAACGCAAGAACAAGTCTGGAATAGAGCACAGTGCGTCTTTGTTAAAGTCTGTGAGTTTGAATGCCACACTTGCTTTGGGACAAACCTCTCATTTCAACATTTTTAACAATGGATCGGATGCACAGTCCTGACAAGGCTAGATGACAGCATACAAATGGACTTCAACCTCAGTCCTTGCTTTCATTGAGGTGCATTTGTAGAATCCAGCTTGGTTTCCCGTGAGGACGTCGAGCTTGAATGGGAAAGAAGGGAACAGACTGAGCTTCTCTATGTAGCAGCTGAGATAACCAGTGAGCTGAGTCCCCTTGTCTGCCTCTACAGAACGTGATCATGTGCCAGAAGTTGAGCAGTTGAATAGGTGTCATGCCTGTTCTGTGGAGCCATGTGGAGCACGAGGCAAAAAGACCATTGTTTTGTGTGCCATGGTGTGTGTGCAAGAGATCTTTCTCGCGCAGGCACGAAGCAGATTAAAATTAATTTTAAAAAATGCCAGTCAAAAAATTGCGGCTTGACCCCAGCACCTATGCCACGCTCTAAACACGCTCCTGGTGGAGTCTTAAGGGACCCAAAGACACTGTACATCAGGCTAATTCTTAAAAATATATACCACAACGCCTGCCACAGATCAAAGGTTTCTCTATTGCTCCGTGGCCTTTATAACCTGACAGTTTAGCGCGGCAGATTTTGGTGCGCACATCGCGGTCAAGATTCTGCGTGAGCTCATCTCTGCTCATCCCTCGTGTTTTTGTGCGGTCTTGGCTGCAGGTACGGATACGCTGTATGATTGTTTCTACCGCTGGTAAAAGCGTTGGCGGCACGCAAAGTCGTAACAGCTTACAGTGCGGCAAATCTGATTTCAAGGCAATAGTATGTGGCAAGGGACAAAGTCCCAGATGATACACTGTCTGTTTTGGACCAGAAATGAACTTAGCACACTCACTTACTTATACTCAACTTCCACACTCAGGCAGGACTGCACTGCTCATTAGCCTGATCACTTCTGCTGTGACATTGCCCTGTTGCCTTTGCACTCGTTGTTGTTTGGTCATGCTTGCAAAGCTTGCTTCTGAGGGTGGTTCCGGATCTTCTTAAACCGAGTCTCTTGAGGATCAAATCCTGCTTCATGTGCGCCATAGACTGCCCAATCTGGAGTCGGTAACATATAGTCTGTGGTGACAAAGGACTCTTCGGCAGCCACCATGGCCTGCAAAGCACGCATGACTTGCCACAACTGCATGAGTGGCAAAAAAAGCAAGCAGACATGTGCATAGTACATAGTGTAGGTGCATACTTGAGCATCGCATGTGCAGCTGTGCATACTTGAGCATCGCATGTGCAGCTGTGCACAGATGCAGAGCACTCTCACGCATTGCCTTTGCATGCAAACTAGCACAGCAGATAAAGTGGAGGAATGAAGCAAATTATTCAAAAGATACTCCTGTGTAAAGGTCATGCAGCCATTCTGTGACATGCTGATGAGGTGTTGCTTGTGTGTACAGCTTGCAAAGACAAGACCTTTGTTTTCTATGGCTATGGGGTTGACTGAATGGATGCATGCATGCATGCATGCACATTGAGTGCACCTTCAGACTCTGTGTTCAATGAGACTGCATCAAATGGTACCTGGAACTTGTCATAATCAATCCATGTGTGCCACCTTCCATCCTTCCAAAACCGGTCCTTCCTAGCCAGCAGAATGCAGCAGGAGTGCGCATGCTCACAAGCCAGCCCATACTCCCCATTGCGAGCCTTGCAAATAGCCTCTCCAAACTCGCACACATCAGCATGGTATGGCACATTCTGCATGGTCAGGCTGCTTGCTCCGCTGCTGCCACAGTAAGTCACGCCCTTGATTTCTATGAAGTCAGGCTTGCCCAGGTCTAGCAAGGCAGCGTAGTTGGCAATCTCCTCCATGTTCCAGCCCTTCACAAGCGTCAGCCTATACAGAAGCATGAGCAGGTTGATCAACAGGGCTGATTGCAAACAGAACAGCTTGAAGCCACAGAACACGCCACGCCACCCTAGCAATGACACTCTGGGAGTGAATTCACACAGCTGCCAAGCGGGGAAGTCAACAGAACAGGGGCCAAGTTTGCTTCACATGTGTTGCACATGCGCTTATGTGAGGTTGTGTCACGTTAGCCGGAGCACAGCAAACTTGCTTGGCAGACAAAATAGTCTGTCTTGCTTTGTGCAACTCACACATCGCTTGTTGGTATGTCATATTGCAAGCAGCCTGCAGCACTGACATGCATTGCATTCATCTAGCATGCACCAGAGAAGGAAATCAAGTTGTGATGGTGAAAGCATGCCTGTATACTGTGCGCTGATGCTTGTCTCTCAGCAGAGTTAGGCACTCCCGGAACCTCTCCCAGAAATCCTTGAACAGCGGACGGTCAATTGCCTGCAACAACAGCATGTTTCCGTTAGCCCTGACAGTGTGTGTCATGCTCATAAAGCCTGCTCAACCAACTTCACCAGTTTGTTCAGTCCCAAAAGTCTGATAGTAACTGTTTTATACCTGCATTCAGAGAGGTTCAAAACATGTGACTGAGTTTAGTGACATCAGCAGAGGCATGGCTGCAGTGACGATGTATGTCAACTGGGTGACAGTCCTGCTCAAGCCATTTTCATACCACATCACCTTTGCTGTGAACATGTCCTGCACCCAAGGCTGTGATGCCGCAGGCCTCTTTGTTAGTTGCATGTGTCAACATTAAAACAAAGGAGGGGAAAGACACAGTGACAAACTCAACCATGTGAATACTGTAAAAATGACATGGTAGCCATGCACAATATCTAGAACAGCATCGAATGACTTGCATCATTCAAACTTGACATTCTCAGAATTCTTCCAGTTATGGTCTGTTGACTCCCCTGATGAGTCCTAAAGACAGGCAATGTAAATTGATTGATAAACTGATTGAGAATGGCTGACCTTGAGGGTATCCCTAGTGGCAGCGTCCACAGAAACGTAGAGCTGGGTGATGGGGACCAGGTGGCGGATGCGGTCAGGGAATTGGGCGTTGGTGACCAGGAAGGAGGAGATGCGGCGCTGATGCAGCTCCCTCAGGATGGCGTTGATCTCCGGGTACATGATGGGCTCCCCAACCAGAGACAGGGCACAATGCCGCACCTACACCACCAGATACTAGAGCTCAAGGTTGATGTTGCCACGTACCTAGCTCATCCTGGAGCTGGAAAGCAATTTTACTGTTAATTATTAAGGTCGATGTTGCCATCACCTGCAATGCCAGGAGGCATTGCTCTTGGTAATGTATAAATGAGGGTTAGAGCAATGGATATTTCACACAAGTAATCTGCACTCAAGTGCTTGGAGCCCAGTATCAGGTGTTTCTCGCTTTTTTCATCATCGCAGAGATGGTGGCAGGCCCACAAATGAGGCAGACAGAAGTCGCATGTTGTCAAAGAGAAGCAACAGCTAAGCACTGTGATCAAGAACCATGACATCTTGGACACCAATCTAGGAGTGTGGGTAGCTGCACATGCAGCACAATGCTTGACAGCAGACATGCACTAGTTTTGTGCAGACTGCTGCTGTGTGACTTTCCTTGCTAAGGACACACCCAAGAATGATGAGATGTATGATGGGCTCTCTCACTGAAAGTTTGCATTCTGCCCTTACAGCAGTACTGAGCTAGATCCGTGACAGAAGTTCAACCATGATGCAGCAGAATGCACAAAACACATTGCACATTTCACAACAGAGCACCAAGCGGTTTCCAAGCTATCACGTCATGTTGGCATGACAGTACACCAGGTGCTCATGCAATCAAACAGCTGTTCTGGTCAGGGACAGTCATGAGCAGCAAGAACAAGGCTGAGATATGGACACAGCATCACCTGATAGCCTTCTTGCAGGCGTGCTGCTTGCACACCAGGCACCCCCTTGTACTCTTTGATCATCTTCACATGGTTGTCAATGGCGCCATGCACAATGGTCAAGGGGTCGTCCATCTTCCAGCGCCACTCTCTGCCAACTGCAGAACCATTGCAGCTGTATCAGCAGGACAGCTACATGCATGAAATAGCATGTCACTGACACAGCACTTCCTGCTTCACTAGTGTGCTGCAACTGTATGGCAACGCAACAGAGGCTTGTGATATACAGTGATGCCGACGGTTCAGGTCTGAATGCTGGCTAAGGTACACAGAGCTACGCTGCCATGCGTGTATTGCCACATGAATGGTTGCAGCTGTGTGTCGCGTTGAATCATTCTTGTGGCAGAACACGCATGGCAGCGAAACTCTGCATACCTTAACCAGCATTCAGACCTGACACAGCTGCAACACCTCAAGTCAAATGCAAATGCATGTTGTTACAGGGCATTGAGCGATGTGCAAGACGCAAATGAAGATGTATGCAGATGATGCCAGGAGCTAAGAAGTGTCTCACCTGGGTTAGTATGGTGGCGCCAACAGAAGACACACTTGTTGGCACAGGCTAGGGAGGGGGTTGTCTCCATGCAGCGGTGGGACTCAATGCCATAGAAGCTGTGCTTGTAGCAGCCGCCCCGCCCTCTCAGCATGGATTTAGTCCACCGGCACAGCTTCACCCCACTGTGTGATCCTGTATGTCACAGAACCATTTCTGAATTTAGAGTTCCACTGTGGAACAGATGTTTTTGTAACATGACCATTTCTGAATTTCGAGTTCCACTGTGGAACATATGATTTTCTATGAATAGGGACATTTCTACCTCCTCATCAGCTAGGTATCTCTAAGGAGCAGTGGATAAAACTGACCCTCCAGTGTTCCAGGATTGAAGTTTGCAATATGACACTGAACTAGCTCCAAAAACTATGAAATCTCTCATCCTTGCAAGTTGCTAACCTAGTCAAGAGGACATCTCTGCCGATTGATGTTCAAATCGAGACAAAGCCGTGGTAGCTGTGCAGACTGTCCAACCCCGCACATTTGCTCTATGATTTTAGATATTTGCAGCGCACATGAAGCAGGACCCAAACCAAAACAAGTGCTTATGCAAACGCACCCAAGCTCAAAACATAAGCAGACAAAGCGTCCACAGCAGTGGTTCAGACCTACCTATAAGCTTGTAACCTTGCTTGCTCAGGTTAGCTCTAAGGGCAGGAGTCAGCATTTCCTTGGCAGCAGTCGCCTCTGGCTCTGGCTGCTGTGGTGCTGCCTGACTGGTACTGGCAGCTTTACCAGACACCACTCTGCCACCCAAATCTTCCATGTCGATGTCATCATCGCTACCACCAGCTGCAGGAGAATCTCCCGACTCCAAACTGGTTTCATCATCAGAGGTGGCATAGCCTTCTGAGGCGGTGTCCTGCATTGGAGAAGACCAAAGCTCTTTTCAATCCCAAACCGCCTATTTAAATTTGGAAAGTGTCATCCCTACCATGGAAATTTGAACACAGCAACGCCTGGGGACAGTAAAAACTCGTTGGGAGATGTTCTAGAGCTCACAAACATGCCTTTGGTGCTGTGCTTGGATTACCATTCCAGGGCCAACAGATGAATGTGCTTCGTGGCTGCTGCAGCATGTTGTGATACCATTGAGAGACAGCTGTTGCTCACGGCAACAGTCATGTGTATAGTACAGGTGAGACATATGAGGATGTGCAGGAGCTGACCTCCTGAGTGATGATGGGGTCCACAGGCTCTACAAAGGCATCATTGCTGGTCTGTTTGCTCTGAGCCTCAAGAATGCCTTGAGCCCATGACTGGAACTGCTCCTGCATCTTACCACCGTCCTCATCCCCACATCCAAAGGGTGCTAGCTTCTGACCACCCATGGCTGACAATTGCCTGTCAACTGTCTTGCCAACCTGCACATGGCATTGCACAGCATGGACATGCTTGTGCTGGAGCAACACACATGATATGTAAGTAGGCTGGGGGGTTAGACTGATGCAAACCTTCTTGCAATGACACATGAAAGGCTGCAATGTGGCAAAATGTCAGTGCCCATCGACAGAAGGTGTGATCACAGCAGCAACCTTTGTAGTCGGCCTAATGCTATGCAGTGCGCAGTGAACATCAACAGATTATGGAGAAGATAATGTGCAACAGAAGTACCGTGTTGAAGTGGTCTGTGTATAGACTGTTTCCACAACCAAAGACAGCAAAAGAAAGGCTTGAAAGAGGCTCTGCTCCCACTCGAAAGTCTGTGGAGCTCTCGTCCAGCCACTGACAGAACCACCTGTTCACATTCAAAGGCAATCTGGCATCAGAAATAGCCAAAATTTGTGCTTGCATGCGGCGCAGTCGTGAATGCGCTGATTGAAGTTGCAAATGTCGCAGCAAAAGGAAAAACACTGTCAGTGGCAGATGCTTTACCATCACATCCTTTGCATAAACGTGATCTGATGGATAATGGTTCAGCTAAGCAGACTGTGCCGCAGAGCTGCAGCCTTGCTGCATTTAAGCAATCCAGGACCATCAAGCCAGATGTCGAACAGATGCAAGCTCATTTGCTTCTGGCAAAAGGCCAGGCATGTTATGCTCATGTCAGCTGCAAAAATGCTTTCTACCTGGCTGAGTCAGGTGCAGATCCATTCTCGTAGGTGGAGAGCACAAGCAGGACCAAGTGCTCCTTCCAGAGCTGCTCAACCTCATAGGTTTCTAGGTCCACAGCTTGAAGCTCAACGCCAAAGGTGGCTGCTTGCCGTACAAGCTGATTGGCAAATGAAGCAGCGGTACCCTTCTGGGACCCATACAAGATCTTGCCGGGAAGGCGAGCAGCTGCAGCTGCTGCAGGCTGTGTGGACTGGGATTGAGGAGGGTCAGCGCATTGACAGCCTGTGCCAGCTGGACCTTTACATATCTTTTCTCTTTGGCCCTGAAAGTGCATGTGGTACAACTTGCCGAGTCCGTGTGATGCCATGTCCGGGCTACGTCAGGCAAACTCGTACCAACAGGGGCTGGAGGGCAGAGCGTTCACCGGGTGACGCTTTGTCTGGTTGTGCAGGAACTTCCTCCTTGTCCACACCCTGCCAGGCGTCCCACGCATGTGTGATGGCCGATCTCAGTAACACTATCAGAATAGCTAGGACAGGTCCAATCCACAGCTGATTCGCGAGGTCCGGAAACCAGCCTTCGTCGTTTTGTGTCATACCGCCACTGGATCACAGTCGCTATAAGCTCATCAATAACGAGAGCTACGATAATACGGTATCGTTAGATGTTTCGATCTAAAACAAGCCCCAGATTGTTTGAATGGCAGATCTGCTGGTGTTCGGTAAGATTCTCAACATTGTCAACTGGCCGACTGCAAACCTAAACAAAACGCTTACACCAATTTAGGCAATGGTCCTCCATTTAGGTCGACTATTTAGGCAGTCGTCAAGGCATTATGCTACAGTTGGCCTTGTGCTTTTGATGAGAGCAACGCATGATACCGGTGCAGATATACTAAATCATTTGCAAATTGCATACGGTACGCATCAGCATCACACTGCTCATTTTAACTTTCCAGTCCAATTCGAATAGGGGTTCCAATTGTGTCTGACATTCCTGTTGAGGAGCTTGCAAATGTTCATTCAATGTTACTTCATTGCAGTCTACATTTACGCAAACATTCCGGTACAGTCGGTCACGTGGACCTTATCCTAGCTGCCTGCAGTAATACTGTATGCTGACTCAGCATGTACATGTGCATAGTGCTGCACATGACAATGATCAATGTCCTGCATGCATGCAGTGCTGTCAAAGTAGAAGTGGCACATGTCCCAACTGATAGCTAAGGCTTATCAGAACGTGTGAAGGTTTGTGCTGGGTGACAGTGCACTGCAACAGACCAGATATAGGACACTCTGGCTAGCATTGCACTCTGGTGAATACAGCATCACACCAGAGTATGATGTGCTATATCTACCTTCTCTTGGCTTTACTGGTGACAACCTGGCTGCAACCAATTGGAGCACACTTGGATGTACTTTGACATAAGACCTATAGCTATGTTTGTCTCAACTTGCATATGATCATGGCTTATGGGCCACGCATGCCAGGCAATGGAGCGAAAATCACAAACAGGCATCACTACTGTGGTTTCATGCTCATGGCCCATATGCCATGTTCTGGCACAAAAGCTGCCAAGTTGGCCAGTCTGGTTAACCAGCATCAAATTTGATTGAAGCACTTTGCCAGGGACAATGCCTCCAGGTCTGCATATTGACTAGCACTGTGCGCTCTACTGCATTGCAAAACCAGGTTGCATACCCTGTGCAGATCTGCAGATTTAGACTAGCCCATCACCTAACACTTGCAATTGCGGCTGTTTGCAGAAATGGTCAGCAGCTGTGACCGACCAGTTAGATGAGTCAAGCCAAGCGCCATCCTTGTACACAACTTTTTGTTTGATCCCATCATATCTCATTCCTGCCTTTTGCAGAACCCTCCCAGACGCAGAATTGAAAAGTGCATGCTTCCCTGTGATGCGTTGCAAGTGCAATTCCTCAAAACCATACTTGACCAATGCCTGTGCAGCCTCTGTAGCATATCCCTGTCCCCAGTAAGGCACGCCTATCCAGTACATCACATCTGAGGTTCCAGGCTCTCCAGCTGTTAACCTCAGAGAGGCTATACCGATAAACTCGTTCCTCGCAATGACGCCATAATGATACGAGGTGCCCTCTGAAAGGCCTTCATGTGCGCTATTGATCGTTTCCTCCGCATGCTTCTGGCTGAAAGGGTGCGGGATATGCAGAGTTGACATGGCAATCTTCTGGTCCCCAGCCAGGTCTTGGATAGCTGCTGCGTCTGTCTTTTGCATTTGCCGAAGGATCAGGCGCGGAGTTACGATATCTGGCTGCATCTACCGAAGGCTGCGCGCAGTTTCGCGCCGTCGTATGTTGCAAGTCTGCGTAGTTGTATGTCAAGCTTCGCGCGACGCTGGCGTTGGTGAATGATCAGGTTCGCTGTGATCACGAGATGTAGCTTGCGTCTCTGACGATTAATGCGAAGCTTGTTGGGTCGCGCAGCTACAGTCGCCTTGGCATAACGCGGCTTATGCAATGCTGCTATCCATTGTTTGTCATTCAAGATCACGCAGATCACGCAAAAAGCTTGGCGCCATGCTGCAGCACCGGCATCAGCCTGCCTGTACAGCGCTTTCTCCTGAATGCTTCTCATTTCGGACATGCCAAACCTGCAGCCTCAGACGTTAAGCGGTGAAGTGTAAACAGGGCTTTACGACACAGTCACGACAGCGATCACCTGGTGTTACGATCGGACCTATTGCCCCCTATCTGCACAAGGCAAAGTCCTAAGGGTATTCATTGGGCACATGCGTGGATTTGGCAAGAATCCGGTAGCAGTTTCCGGAAGACTTTGGCACAGGATCGAAATAGAATCCCACATATTACCAGCACCAAACAAAAAAGTTGTTTGCTGTCAAGAAAGTGTCAAAGAAAGACCTCTGCTGCATAGTTAGCATCTCAAAAAGTGTAGTACCAAAAGAACTTATTTGCATCATGGTCATCACAGAAATCACTGGAAAGGGCATTTGACACAGGGTCAGAGTTGTTACAAGCAATAAGAAGTGCTTGGTATTGCCATGTGCAGTTCCCAGGACCTTTGTAATTCAGTGTGTGATGCTGTGTACCAGTTGTCCAAAGGAAGGCAGCAGTGGGGACTTTCTCAGAGATGCTTGTGGCTGATTCATGTGTAGCTGCTGTATGCAGCGCTGGCCGGAGACATATGCAAAGTAGCTGCTGCTGATTGACCATATAGTAAGCAAATAGTCATGTGTGAGCCATTGTGTGCTGTGCATATCTTCAACATGCATTGATTCTATAAGCCTGCTTGCAGACATCTGTGCAAGGCCTTGTTGCTCAAGTCCACCCCACATAAGGCTCACCGGCTTCATCACACTTACCTGATATGCCTGCTCTGAAATTTGGTCAACTCGTCCCTGCATGCTATAGTCTTGTCCATCACATCACATCACTAGACACAGATGTGCTGCAGGAGGGCTGGCCTGTGTACATTTGACAGCAGCAAGAACTTGTTTATGCTGCCTTTCACTTGTACTGCCAACAATTATGCAAAAGTTGGCTTGTTGAAGCTGCTGCCTGTGTCCTGCTGTGAAGTACTAGTGGATAATTGTACCATAACATTCCTGGGTAACAATGCCAACAAGTATCAAGCTGCCATTGGATGCTATCACATCTGAATTTTGATGCAAGGTGTGTTTTGGGAGTTTGTCTGAAATGCTGAAAGGCTCAGAAGCTGCAACACACAGTCAAGACAGATGGGGTATAAGGTCCAATTCTTGAGATGCCCACAGCAAGGCTGGCTGCTGCAGAGGTATGCTGTGCTGCCAACCACAAGCAAAGCTGCAATGCCAACTCATGAAAGTGGTCTCTAGCTGAAAGGATGTTCTGTGATATTGCATGCAAAAGGTACTTATTATGCTGTAGCACAGTCAGCTGAAAGTTACCAAGGAACGACTTCTGGAACAGTGTGCTTTATGCTTGTGTGCTTCAAGCATCATAGGCTCAGGCCCATTCTTTCCTTGATCAAATATGCAGCACGAACTTTGCTGCGTGTCAGTGATTTCACAATACCATTTTACACCAAATCTGTTTCTAGTGCTGTGATCAGTCAAGCTTTGATGGCACAGGTCCCACTGGCAGGTCTCTGTATTGAGGTCAGCATGCCTGAGTCAGACTGTCTGCTGGCCTGTCAGCTTTCAATTGACACTCTGTGTTTGCTAGCGCCCTGACTTCAAGCTGTTTCCTACCACAGTGAATGTTGTAAGGAAATTGCATGGCCGTATGGCGCCATCTCGACATGACAGAAGGGCATACCAATGCAAAGTTATGACCAGGAAGCCTTTCAATGAGAAAGTGCTGCTGTTGCGTCATGGCCAAGACCATTCTGACAGTACCCCTCCACCCAAGTCGCTTGAGTCCAGATGAGTACAAGACAAGCAAGAGTATATGAAGCAGACAAGCGGCATTGAGGTTGATTTTAGGCTAGAACATTCCACTGATTACACAAACCTGTGCAAGGGCCTGTCATGTTGCACACACGAATCAGCCATTTCAGTCTTCATTATTACGTTGATCCTTACAGCATGCCGCTGTAGAAACATGACTAGACAATGTTCCAATCGGACACTGATGCTATTGCATCATGGCCAGGACAATTGTACTCCACACCAAAGTCAGAATCGTCCAGATGAGTACAACTGTTGTATGACAGGCAAATCTGTATGAAGCAGACAAACGTCATTCCAGTTCAGTTTACAGAAGAGCAGGCTGTTTCTTATGCAAAGCTTTGCGAGCCTCTATCACTCCACACATTGTGCAACACAGCCTGCATCACTGCATTGTGGCTCAAATGTAAACCGAGCGTCAGGGCTAGGTCAGACTCTGTGCAGGTTCTTGTTCAAGCGCGGTCAGTTGGTAGACGCTCAGTGCTGATGCTTGGCACCTCAACACTGACACTTGCGCACTACCTCATTCTCAACCTGCAAGCATGCAACCAGGTGTCAAGACTTTGCAACAGGGTTTTAAGCTCACAAATCAACTTGTGCAGTCAAGCCAAAAAGGCAGTCCAGCCCAAGGCGGCTATGTGATGATGTGCATGTGGTCAATGGTAGGCAGCTCATCTACCATGATCATGAGAACACTGCACTGTGTCAGAGCTATGCAGCAACACAACGAACACAAAAGCAACGTCAATGGCTTTCTTATGGTGCGCTGATCCTTGGGCGCTGTTATAAAGGCAAGTTTCGATACCAACCGAGCAACACTACAACCTGCCCTTGCGCTGACATGCTGCCATGTAATGAGCGATAGACAGCAGGGGAAGGAAAGCTGGTTGTACCTTCTGTTAGCCTTGCTGGGGCAGAGCAGCCACACTGTGTAAGCACCCCAATCCTGATGGGCGGTGTAGCGAGACACCACAGTGCCCAGCAGCTGGAACAGTCTCTGGCCAACCTCATGGAAGGTTCTGCCACCTGTCCTCGGCCCTGTGCCAGTCACTACAGTGTTGCCCTCCCCAGGCAGGAACTCATCTACACAACAGAAAGTTCCCATGTTAGCTCAGTTCTGGAGAGAAACAGTGATGACAACACCAAGATGACAACACAATTACATTGAAACAAAACAGATGATTATACAAATTCAAGGCATCTAACATGAACAGGGCATCTCGATGAATGCCATCAGATGCTTGATACGGTATTGTGAAAGAAATGAAGCATTTGAATGAGATGCGCTGACTGTCAGATACCTCCCAAGAGACGGTAGTAATGCAACACAGAATTGCATCAAACAATGTGAGTGAGGAGGTAGCTGTATATGCCGGCACAGGTGAGTCTGCAGGATCTTCAGATAGACCTCAACGGCATCACCCGCAAGTGTTGCCTCTAGAGTACGTCCTCGGTCCCTCAAGATCTGGGGGGTGTGAAGGTCCATCTTCCAGACCTCATCAGGGCGCAAAAGGAGCTCCTCATCACGTGGTTGGAAAATCCTCAGTGCCCTGTTAGCCAACTGGTTGCTGCAAAGAATGAAGGACTTTTCGTTTGGTTACTTTGCATACTGCATTTCATGCATGCAAGGCACACTGGCAAGGAGAACTGGCAGTGGCTCTGAGAGCCTCCCTATGG
>JAABUP010001600.1_pt1 | contig 47330 bp, 38 predicted proteins | sample 5559201 | NCBI WGS metagenome assembly JAABUP01 (sample SAMN10711887, study PRJNA513373) | rock metagenome | isolation source: Antarctica rocks | place: Antarctica
GGGGTCGCGCGGGGCCGGCGTCGGCGTGGTCCGGTCGCGGGGGAGGTCGTCGGGCTCGGCGGGGCGGGGCGGCTGGGCCCGGCTCCGCTGGGTCCGGCTCGGCGGGAGGTCGGGGTCGACCGGCTCGGGCTCGGGGGCCCGCCCGACCCCGGCGCCGAAGCCCCGGGCCCGGGGCTCCTGGGGTTCGATGGGTCGGTCCGGCTCGGGGCGGTCGGGTGCCCGGGCGTAGGGGGGCGGCTCGGCAGGGTGGGGGGCGACCGGGGGGACTTCGGATCGGAGCCGGCGCGGGGGCTCCTCGGGCTTGGGCCGGTCCTCGTCACCGGCGAGCCCCTCGCCAAAGCTCCGGCGGGGCTCGGAGCGGTCGCGTCGGCCACGTTCGGAGCGGTCGGGGCGGTCGCGGTCGCGGTCGGGGCGGTCGCGGGCGACCCGGTCCTCGGGGTAGCTCGGCGGGGGCGGCAGGTCGCGGTCCTCGGCGGCGGGGGGGCGAGGGGCCCGGCGGCGGTCGTCGGGCGGGCGGGGCTCGCGTTCCCGGTCGCGGTCGCGGTCGCGGGCGGTCGGTTCGGCGTCCTCGGCGAGGTTCCGGCGGTAGTACTGGGGCTCGACGTCGGAGACGTGGAGGAAGCCATTGCGGCCGACCGAGAAGTCGACGAACGCGGCCTGGATGGCCGGTTCGAGGTTGACCACCTTGCCCTTGTAGATGTTGCCGGTGTAGCTCTCGTGGCTGGTCCGCTCGACGTAAAGCTCCTCCAGGATGCCGTCCTCGACGATGGCGATGCGGCACTCCTCGGGCTGGAGCACGTTGATCAGCATTTCTTTCTTCATGCGGTCGATCTTCCTGACGCGATCATGGTCGGCGTTGGTTTGTTAACGGGCCCCCGGCGGTGCCGGGCGCGGGGCCGTCGGCCCGCCGTGGGGCGGGGCGGTGCGGGGCGCGGGGTCGGGGGGGCCCGGACTGTGGGATCAAGGGACCAGCTCCACTCCGGTGCGAGCCAGGACGGCCCCCAGCCCCAGGAGGTCGCGCAGGCCGAGGGCTTCGATCAGCTCCTCGGGCCTGGCGGATCCGCTCGGGGACATCTTCAGGCGGAATCGGAGGATCCCCTCGGGTGGGAGATCCGCGTCGAGCAGGAAGGGCCGCAGGTCGATCTCGACGGTGCGGTCGGGCCGGTGCCGGGTGTAGGGCCAGCGATCCCGGGCCAGGAAGTCGGCCAGGGCGGCGCGGGCGTCCTCGCGGCGGTCGGCGGGGATGGGCAGGGCGTAACGGACCGCCCCAGCCTGCGCCGGGCGGCCGGGGCCGGGGTCCTCGGCTTCGAGCCAGTCGAGGCCGGGCGGCGAGACGGCGGCCAGGCGGTGGAGGACTTCGGTCGGCTCCATCGGCCCGGCCAGTTCGATCTCGACGACTTCGTGGTGCCCCTCGATCCCCAGGGCGAGCGCCAGGGTGAAGGCGATCTTGGGGCGGGGGTTGAATCCCTGGCTCTGCGCCAGGGGGAGTCCGGCCCGGCGTGCCATCCGTTCCAGGCAGCGCATCAGGTCGTGATGGCTGACCAGTCGAAGGTCGCCGCGTTTGGCGAACCGGAGGCGGACCTTGAGTGGAGCCATCGTTGCCGGGCGTCCGGGCCCCGCGAGGGGACCGCTCATGGCCCGCCGGCCGGGCCCGGCCGGGTGCGACGGGGTCGCGGCCGGTCGGCGGGCGGGATTGGTTCGGGGTCCAGGGGGAGGTCCGGATCCTTGGGCCTCTTGGGCGGCGGAGCCGGCGCCGAGCCGGGGGCCGCTGTCTCCTGCATTGTCGCCCGGCGGGAGGTCCGGGTCGAGGGGCGACCGGGGGAATCGTGCGAGGAGCTCGGCGGGGGCTTCCTCGGGGTCTCGGGCAGGGCGTCCCGCAGGGCCAGCCGGAGCCGGGCCGACACCTCGGGGGCCGACCCGAGCGTCAGGATCTCGGCGGCCAGCTCCCGCGAACGGTCGTCGCGGATCGCCCGGATCACGCGCTTGATCTCGGGGAGCTGGTGCGGCGGCATGCTCAGCCGACCAACGCCCAGCCCCAGCAGGAGCATGGCGTAGAGCGGATCGCCCCCCATCGCCCCGCAGATGCTCACCTCCAGGCCCCGGGGGGCGGCGGCGGCGACCACCAGCGCGATCAGGCGGAGGACCGCCGGGTCGGCCGCGCTGTAGAGGTCGGCGACGGTCTCGTTGGTCCGGTCCACGGCCAGGGTGTACTGGATCAGATCGTTGGTCCCGATCGAGAAGAAGTCGACCTCCCGGGCGAACTGGTCGGCCATCACCGCTGCGGCGGGGACCTCGACCATGATCCCGACGGCCAGGTCGTCGCGGACGGCGACGCCCTCGGCCCGGAGGTCGTCGGCGACGGCGTCCAGAGCCGCCCGGGCCTGGCGGAATTCGGTCAGGGTGGAGACCAGGGGAAACATCACCCGGACCTCGCCGAGGGCGGCGGCCCGGAGGATCGCCCGGAGCTGGTCGCGGAACAGCGAGGGGTCGCGGAGCGAGAGCCGGAGGCTCCGGAGGCCCAGGGCCGGGTTGGGCTCGGGCGGAGCGCCGTGCCGGTAGGAGACCAGCTTGTCGGCGCCCAGGTCGAGCGTCCGGAAGGTCACCGGGCGGCCCCGGGCCGAGAGGACCACGGCCGAATAGACGGCGAACTGCTCGTCCTCGGTTGGGGGCCGGTCGGCGTTGAGGAACAGGAACTCGGTCCGGTACAGGCCGATCGCCGAGGCGCCTCGGTCCAGGCAGGGGTCGACCTCGGCGGGGAACTCGATGTTGCCCCAGAGTTCGACCCGGCGGCCGTCGAGCGTCTCGGCCGGGAGGTGGGCCAGGTCGGCCAGGCCGGCGAACCGCGCGGTCCGCTCGGCCGAGGCCAGCCGGTAGCGGGCCAGGGTGGCCTCGTCGGGGTCGAGGACGACCAGCCCCTCGTCGCCGTCGATGATCGCCCAGCGGCAGGAGTGGGCCAGTTCCAGCGCCTGGCCCAGACCGACCACCGCGGGGATCTCCAGGGCCGCCGCGACGATCGCGGTGTGGCTGGCCATCCCGCCGCTCTCGGTGGCGAAGCCCAGGACGCTCAACGGGTCGAGCCCGGCGGTCTCGCTCGGGGAAAGGTCGTGGGCCAGGACCACGATCGGGCCCTCGGCGTCGACCGCCTCGTCGAGGGCGGCGGGGCCGGCTCCGAGGAACTGGGCGAGGATCCGCTGCTGGATGTCGCGGACGTCGGCGGCGCGGGCGGCCAGGTACGAGTCGGCCAGGCCGGCGAGCCGGGCGGCATGGCCTTCGAGGACCTCGGAGACGGCGTGCTCGGCGCCGACCAGGTCGCGCTCGATCCGGGCCCGGGCGTCGCGGCGGAGGGTCGGGTCGGCGATCATCCGGGCGTGGGCGGCGAGGATGTCGGCGTACTCCGGCCCGATCCGGTGGCGGGCGTCGGCCTCGGCGGCCTCGGCCTCGGAGCCGGCGGAGATCAAGGCCCGGTCGAGCCGATCGAGTTCGGCCGGCACGGCCTCGGTGGCGACGGCGCGGGGCGGGAGCCGGTGGCCACGCGGGTCGAGAACCCGGAGCGGACCGATCGCGATGCCGGGGCTGACGGCGATCCCGCGCAGGGTGTGCATCGTCGTGGACGTCGGACCCGTGGCGGCCCGGGGGTTCCGGGCCGGCCGGCGGCGGGGGGAGACCCATCCGGAGTCGGCCGCCGCCCCCGGCGTCATGGCGTGGGGTCCTTGTCGTGCCCCTCCTCGGTCTCGTGGAACCGGGCCCGGACCAACTCGGCCAGCGCCTCGACGGCGGCCTCGGCGTCCGGCCCGCGCGCCTCCAGGTCGAGCCGGGTGCCGCATTCGGCGGCCAGCGTGGTCAGGTCGAGAATGCTCTTGCCGTTGATCTCGTTCCCCTCGTGGAAGACCCGGATCTCGGATTGGTATCGGTGCGCCAGGCGGACGAACTTGTCGGCCGGGCGGAGGTGCAGCCCGAGCGCATTGGTGATCTCGACCTGGCGGCGGGCAACCTGGGGATCGTGGCTCATCGGCGGCTCGGTCGGCTTAAGGGGGCGGCGGATCGTCGGGCCCTTCGCACACCCTCGCGAGGGCCGGGGCGGTCGCGCCGCCGGTTCCCGGAATCCGAGGAAAATCTCCGCGCCCCGGCGCCGGACGACGGCGACCGGGCGATCGGTTCGGATCAGGAGGCGCCCTGGTCGGCCTCTTCCAGCAATTCGATGACGGCCGCCTTGTCGTGGGCCTGGCGGAGGAAGCTGACGAACCGCTCATCCTTGAGGTGCCGGGAGATATTCTCCAGGGCCCGGAGGTGATCACCCGGTTGGTTCGGCGGCGAGATCAGCAGGAAGAAGATGTCGACGGGGTCGCCGTCGAGGGCCGCGAAGTCGACCCCCCGCCGGGACAGGGCGACGGTCCCGACCAGCCGCTGGACCGTGGGGTGTCGGGTGTGCGGTACGGCCACGCCCTGACCGATCCCGGTCGAGCCCAGCTCCTCGCGCCCGAGGATGGCGCGGATGACGCCCTCCACGTCGGGCTCGGCCACCTGACCAGCGGCGTGCAGGCTCCGGACGATCTCGCGGATCGCCTCTTCCTTGCCGGTGGCCTGAAGGTCGACGAGGATCGCCTCGCGGACCACGAAATCCGAAAGCTTCATCCGGCCCTCCATCGTCGGGCCGCCGGGGTTTCGGGCCGGGCGACGCGCGCCTCGGGCCGGGCCTCCGGGGCGATCGACGCGGCAGTCAACGCTTCTCTTCTCGACCACGAAGGCGGCGGGCCCGGTGGCGAGGCGGTGGTGGAATGTGTCACTCGGGCTCGCCGCCGATCGGGGGGTCGCCAACGGACGGGTCGCCCTTGTGGTGCTGGACTCGATCCTTGTAGCGGCGGAGCTGCTCTTCCACCTTGTGGACGCAGCTATCCATGGCCACCTCGGGCGTCGGCCCTTCCTCGCTGGCGAAGAAGTCGTGCTTGTGCTCGGCCGAGGCCCGGATCTCCACCCGCCAGGAGTGCTTGCCGTGCTCGACGGCAACCTCGACGGCCATCAACCGCTCGAAGTACTTGACGAGCTTCTCGGCCTTCTCGTGGAGATACCGGTTCTGCCCCGGCTCCAGGGTCCCGTGGCGGGTCGAGATCTCGATTTGCACCCGTCCGCTCCTTGCCAGATCCGCCCCGCCGGTCCGCCCGATGACGCACCCGGCGATGTCACAGACTAACCCCGGCCCAATCCCCGGTCAAGGGGCGACCACGACCGGAGCGGGAGCCCGATGGCGCCGCCCCACGACCAGGGGGCTCCACCGGGGCCATGCCAGGCCCAGGATCGCCAGCGACACGCCCGCCCCCGAAAGGACCCAGGGGCCGCACCGCTCCCAGGTCCTTCAGGCCCTGGTTGAAGCGGAGCGTGACGGGGATCATGAAATAGGTCTCGTAATAGACCGGCTCGTCGAGGAATTCCCTCGTGCCGTCCCGCACAGCCAACCGGCTCTCTTCCCTCCCGGAGATCGGCTGCCACGCGACCCAGCTCGGGCCGTGGATGGCCGCCGAAACCTGGTCGCCTGGGTTCGTTTGGCCGGGCGATCGGTGGACGCGCCGGGTTCGTTCCGCCGGTGGTGTGGGTCTGTCCTTGGGTTCGTTTGGTCGGGCGTGAGTCGGGGGGCTTGGGTTCGTTTGGCCGGATCATCAGACGGGGCGTTGGGTTCGTTTCGCCGGGACGGTCGCGAGAACCGGGGAGGTTCCCCGGGCGTCGGCCGGGCGGTTCGGATAGGATCGGAACGAAGCCAAGTCTCGGCCGCGAGGTCGGCACCTCCTCATCGCCTGGAGTCGTAACATCGTGTGGATTCAGAACTACGACCCGCTGGGAAGCTGGCCGCTCTCGACGCTGGTGGCGGCGGTGCCGGTCCTGGTGCTCCTGGGGCTCCTGGCCTCGGGGCGGGCTTCGGCTTGGGGGGCGGCGCTGGCGGGTCTGGGTGCGGCGGCGACCGCGGCGGTCGGGATCTTCGGGATGCCGGCCGGGATGGCAGCGGCGGCGGCCGGGCATGGAGTGGTCTTCGCGGCGTTCCGGATCGTCTGGCTGATCGTGGCGGCGTTGTTCCTCTATGACCTGGCGGTGGCGACCGGCCAGTTCGATGTGATGAAGGCGTCGATCGCGCGGCTCTCGGGGGACCGGAGGATCCAGGCGGTCCTGGTGGCGTTCTCGTTCGGGGCGTTCCTGGAGGGGGCCGCGGGGTTCGGGGCGCCGGTGGCGATCTCGGCGGCGTTCCTGGTGGGGCTGGGGTTCAAGCCGTTCCAGGCGGCGTTGCTCTGCCTGATCGCCAACACGGCGCCGGTGGCCTGGGGGGCGATCGGCACGCCGATCCGGACCCTGGCCGGGGTAACCGGGCTGGACGTGGAGGCCCTCAGCGCGACCTCGGGGCGGATCCTCCCGCCGCTCTCGCTGATCCTGCCGTTCTGGCTGGTCCGGTCGATGGTCCCCTGGCGGCAGACCCTGGAAGTCTGGCCGGCCCTGCTGGCCGTGGGCGGGGCGTTCGCCGCAACCCAGTTCGCCTGGTCGAACTACGTCGGCTTCGAGCTGGTCGACCTCGTCTCCTCGATCGCCAGCCTCCTGGCGGGCGTGGTCGTGCTCCGGTTCTGGAGGCCGGCGGCCGAGTGGCGGTTCGAGCATGACAAGCCGGCTGGGACGGAGTCGACCGGCCTCGGCGACGTGATCGACGCTCCGACCGTCGGGCCAGAGAAGGGCCTGACGGCGGGGCGGATCTCCCGCGCGTGGATGCCGTTCGTCTTGCTGTCGGTGACGGTCCTGGTTTGGGGCCTCCCGGCGGTCAAGGAGCGGATGCCCGACCGGGCCTGGAAGTGGAAGGTTCCCGGCCTCCACGAACGGATCGTCAAGGGCGTGGCCATCACCGGCCATCTCGAGCCGACGCCGAAGGACCGCGAAAAGGCCGAAGCCGACATCGTTCCGATCTCCTCGACCGGAACGGCGGTCTTCCTGGCGGCGGTGGCCAGCGGTCTCCTGCTGGGCGTGGGGCCGATCCGGCAGGCCCGGATGCTGGCGGGGACGGTTGCCCGATTGATCCCCGCGATCGGGGCGATCCTGGGGATGCTGGCGCTGGGGTTCGTCACCAAGGCATCGGGGATGGACGTGGTCCTCGGCCTGGCTTTCACCCGGACCGGGGCGGGGCTCTATCCGATCTTCGGCACGCTCCTGGGCTGGCTGGGGGTGGCCTTGACGGGCTCGGACACGTCGAGCAACGTGCTCTTCGGCAACCTCCAACGGGTGACGGCGGAGAAGCTCGGCCTCTCGCCGATCCTGATGGCCTCGGCCAACACGACCGGCGGCGTGATGGGCAAGATGATCGACGCCCAGTCGATCGTGGTGGCCGCCGCCGCGACCGGCGAGGACGGCAAGGAGGGGGAGTTGCTCCGCGCCGTGATCGGCCACAGCATCGCCCTGGCGATGCTGGTCGGGGGGATCGTCTGGATCTATGCCCATCTGCTCCCGGGGTTTGTCGCGATACCCACTCCGATCCCGGTCGCCCGGTGAAAAGAAGCCGGACGCCCCGACAACCCGGGTTCGGGTCGTCGGGGCGTCCGGAGGGGTCGTCGTTCCGGGCTCAGGTTTCGAGGGGCCCGAGAGAGAAGGGGGCCGAAGGAAACGGGGCCGGAAGAACGGTGCGGTCGGGCCTTCGGTGTCTCAGGGCGAGATCCTGGCCCGACCGCTCAGCTCTGGCTTCGGCCATGGGTGAATTGGTGCTCCATGTAGTTCATCCGGCCTTCGCCGGCGTCGGGGGCCTCGAAGGACCGGCCGCGATGGACTTCCGGGGCCTCGGAGGCGTGGCCGCCACATTCGGGCGACTCGGCGATCCGGGGACGATAGGTCGAGGGACCGGATTCGGTGACGACGGACGGTATCAGACGCTCGAAGCGGATCGCAACGGACATTGGGGACCTCCCCGCGCGGCGCGGGAAAAAGCTGGAAGGGGGCCAGTGGGTCCGGCGAGCGGACATGAAGATCCCCCCCCGCAGCCGGCCGTTTCCTCTCGGCCGGCCGCCCGGCCGCCCCGCTCAGGGGCCGCCGGTGTCATCCGAGGGTGTCCCCCCCGCCGCCCCGGGAACCGGGTCGCGGCGAGAGATCCGATCCCTCGAATGATCCAGTGGCAGCATATCCTACGAGCAAGTGGCGGGCCAGGGGATTCCCCTTCGAAGGTTCACGATGGCATCCTGCGGCGAGTTGGTCGAATGGAGAGGCCGAGCCCATGAAGATCGGGATCCTGTCGGACACGCACGACCAGGTCGAGCGGACCTCGCGGGCGGTCGCCGCCCTGGTCGGGGCCGGGGCCGAGGCGCTGGTCCACTGCGGCGACCTGACACTTCCGGCGGTGGTCCTGGAATGTGGCGGCCTTCCCGGCTACTTCGTCTTCGGCAACAACGACTTCGACGAGGAGGGGCTGCGCCGGGCGATGGACCGGGTGGGCGGGCATTGCCTGGGACGCGGGGGCGAGGTGGTCCTCGGCGGGCGGAGGGTGGCGGTCACGCACGGCGACTCGGCCGACGAGGTCCGTCGCCTGCTCGGGGCCGATCCCGACTACTTCCTCTATGGGCATTCGCACCGGGCGGCCGACGAGCGGCGCGGGGCGACCCGTCGGATCAACCCGGGCGCCCTGTACCGCGCGAACCCGTGGACGGTGGCCCTGCTGGACCTCGAAGCCGACGTCCTGGAGTTCCTGAAGATCGATGGTCGCCCTTGAGGGGTCGGCCTACAATCCAGGTAGGATGCCGGCCCGAAACCGCCCTCGGGCGCCCGCAAGGAGGAGGCTTCGATGCGACTCTGCCTGGCCGAGGACAACGCCGTCTCGGCCCTCGAACCGCTGACGCTGACCCGGCCCGTCTTCGACCTCCTGCTCGGGGCGGGCCCGCTGGGCGCGAAGATCGCCCGGGCCTTCGGGGTCGGGCCCGGCCCGGCCCGGCGGGGTGTGGTGGTCCGGCCCTACCTGGCCTCCGCCCAGCGCTCGCGCGACCCGCGCTCGACGGTCAACGACCGCGACTGGTTGGCCCGGGGGCCGGTCCTGGTGGCCAACGGTCGGTGGGTCCCCCCGGCCGGCTTCGACGGGGCCGCGGAATGTCGGGGCGGACCATGGGTCGGGCTCGCCGAGGGGCAGCCGGCCTGCGCGTGGGTCGGCCCGGAGGACGCCGCGGGCCTGCATCCCGGCGGGGTCGACGGCTGGTTCGAGGACCTCGCCGCCCGGCTCGACTGCCGCGAGGTCCGCGGCGAGTGGGTCGACCGCCCCTGGGACCTGGTCGCCCGGAACGCCGACCACCTGGCCCGGGACTTCCAGGCCGAGGCCAGCCTCGGCCTGAGCAACCGCCAGCTCGCCAGCGCGGCGATCGTCGGCCCGTCCGACCGACTCTCGATCCACGAGACGGTCCGGGTCGACCCGTACACCGTCTTCGACACCACCGGCGGCCCGATCACGATCGCCGCCGGGGCCTGGGTCCAGCCGTTCACCCGGGTCGAGGGCCCCTGCTTCATCGGCCGGGACACCCAGCTCTTCCGGGCCAACGTCCGGGGTGGGACCACGATCGGCCCGAACTGCCGGATCGGCGGCGAGGTCGAGGCGTCGATCGTCCACGGCCACTCCAACAAGTACCACGAGGGGTTCCTGGGGCACGCCTACGTCGGCGAGTGGGTCAACCTCGGGGCGATCACCTCCAACAGCGACTTGCGCAATGATTACGGTGAGGTCCACGTCCCGATCGCCGGCGACCCCGTCGCCACCGGCCAGGCCAAGGTCGGCTGCTTCATCGGCGATCACACCCGGACCGGGATGGGATCCATGCTCAACACCGGCACGGCCGTCGGCGTGATGTGCAACGTCCTGCCCGCCGGGCTCCTGCTCCCCAAACACATCCCCTCGTTCACGGCGGTCCTCTACGGCCGGGTCGCCCCCGGGTTCCCGCTGGAGCAACTCTTCGCCACGGCCGAGACGGTCATGGGCCGGCGCGGCAAGGTCTTCACCGAGGCCGAGCGCCAGCTCTACCTCGACCTGTTCCAGCAGACCCGGTTGGAGCGCGAGCGAGCCTTTCAGAAAGCCCACGACCGCCGGGGCGACACCTGGCCGGTGATCGCCGCCCGGCGCTGAACTTGCGAGGCGGGGGTGGGGGGGCATCCGATCCTTTCAACCCTCGTCCGGCCGGGCGTCGGGCTCGGTGTCGTCGCCGAGGGCGTGGAGGGCGTCCTGGCGTTCCAGCCATCGCCAGAAGCCGAAGCAGGCGGAGAAGAAGGTGCTGGTCATCTGGTTGACCAACTCCTGGTGGACGCCGGCCTCGAAGCTGGTCCACTGCTCGGAGACGACCCGGCCGGTGGCCGAGGCGTTGAGGTCGTCGACTTCGAGGTAGACCTTGGGCAGCTTGTAGAGGGCGTTCCACTCGTTGCAGAGCCGGATCAGGCGGTCCCACTCGGCCCGGGGAACGCGCTTCATCGTGTCGCCCCGGAGGCAGTATTGCTCCTGGTCGTCGCCCGAGGCCACGAGCATGAACCGGGGGTGGCCCAGAACCTCCTCGTCGTAGCCGAACTCGACGACGAAGTCGCCGTCGCGGTCGCGGAGGTACTGAAGCTCGCTGTCATCGAGGAAGGCCTGGATCATCGGGTGTCCGAAGCTTTCCACGAACCCCATGCGACCGACTCCCTTCCGGCGGTGGATGGCCCGACCCGCGCGACGCGCCCCCTCATTGGAGCCCCCGGCCGGGCCGAGTGCAAGGGTCCGCCCCCCCCGACTGCCCCCCGGAGCGGCCGGGCCCGAACCATTCGGCTTGCCCGGGGTCCTACGATGGGGGGATGACGCGGGACCCGGTCCTGGGGCCCCGTCGGTTCGATGGGACTCGCTCGGGAAGGCGGTCGGATTGGTCATGTCGGATGATGGCGGGAGTCGGTCGGGGTCGGTCGGTCCGGTGGGCTTCCGGGCCTTCGGCTGCCTGGCCCTGATGGTGTTGATCGGGTCGAGCACGGCGCCGGCGGCGAAGATCGCGGTCCGCGAGATCCCGGTGGGGCTGATCCCGATGGTCCGCTTCGGCGTGGCGGGGCTGGTCCTCTGGCCGATCGTCGGCCGGGGCGGGGTCCTGGGCCGGATGATCCGGGAAGACGGCTGGCGGCTCCTGGCGACGGCGGCGCTCTGCGTCCCGATCAACCAGGCGTTCTTCCTGAGCGGGGCGCGGCTCGCCCCGGCCTCGCACATCGGGCTGATCTACGCGGCCTGCCCGCTGGTGGTCCTGGCCCTGGCCGCCTTGCTGGGGCAGGAGAAGCTGGCCCCCGAGCGCGTGGTCGGGGTCGCCGCCAGCGTGGCGGGCGTGGCCCTGATCGCGCTGGAGAACCTCGGGAAGGCCGGCGCCTCGGACCGCGAGGCCCTCCGGGGCGACCTTCTGGAGGTGGGGGCGGTCCTGGCCTGGGGGGCGTATTTGACGGTGAACAAGCCGCTGGTCGCCCGCCACGGGGCGCTCCCCACGCTGGCCGGGACGTTCCTGGTGGGCTCGACGCTCGACCTGCCGATCGCCCTGGCCACCTCGCCGAGCTGGCCGCCGCTGGCGGGAATCTCGACGGCCGCCTGGCTCGGCCTGGCCTACCTGACCCTGATGGTCAGCATCGGCGGCCTGACGTTCCAGAACCTCTCGATGCGGAGCCTCGACGCCAGCCAGGTGGCCACCTTCGGCAACGTCGCCCCGCTCCTGACGGTCCTCTGGGGCTACCTGCTGTTTGACGAGCGGATCTCGGCGATGGCCGTCGTCGGCGGGTCGCTGGTGATGCTCGGGATCGCCTGGGCGAGCCGGCCGGCGCGGAAGCCCAGGCCCGTCGCCTCGATCCCGGAGCCGGTCCCCGCCTCCTGAGCCGGATCAGTGGTCGCCGAGCGGTCCGTAAAGCTCGGCCATCTCGGAGGCCGGGGCGAAGTCCGGCGCCGGTTGGCCCGAATCGAGCTGGCGGACCCGGTCGGCGACCAGCCGATCCAGCAGGGGGTCGGGGCCCAGCGGCGGACCGAGCCGGAACTCGACCGACGGGTGCCGACGCCGGAGTTCGTCGCGGGCGGCGGTCAGGTCGCGGATCAGGTGGACGCCGGTCGAGAGGAAGTACGGGACCATCAGGACCCGGGCGGCGCCGAGCTGGATGCACCGGTCGCCGCCGGTGGCGATGTCGGGCTCGGCCAGTTCGAGGAACGCCGGCTCGACGATCCGGTATTCGCCTTGTCCAGCGATCCGGGCGACCATCCCGAGTAAATCCTCGTTGGCCGGGGAGTGGCGGCTCCCGTGGGCGATCAGCAGGACGGCGGTCTCGGGCATGGGGCGGCCTCCGGTCCACGGGTCGATCGTCACCGGCCCATTGTAAGCCGGGGCCGGGCGTCGTCAAACCCGGGCCGCGATCACCGTGAGGGGGGCTGGGGGGCGGTGACCAGGCCGTTGAGGCTCCGGCGGTGGTGCCAGGTCTGGCGGGCCGGGCCGAGGGCCTTGGTCCGGTCGGCCCAGGCCCGGGGCAGGCCGGCGAGGGCCCGGTCGGCCGGCTCCCCCTCGACCGCCGCGACCCGCGCCCTCGACAGGTCGGCGAGGTAGCCGGCGGCCCCGGGGATCCGGAGACCGGGGACGACTCGGGGGGCGTTGAGGGACCGGCTGACCGCGTCGGCCCAGGCCCGGGGCTCGACGCCGGGGGCCGACCGGGGGTTCGACAGCCCCAGGGCCAGTTGCGAGGCCCGGACCGCGAGCATCGGGAAACCCCGCTCGGCCCGGAGGCGGTTGGTCGAGTCGGGGCCGGCCAGATACCTGGCGAAGTCGATGGCGGCCTCGCGCCTCGGGCTCGGAGCGACGACCCCGACCAGCCAGCCCCCGCCGGAGGGCAGGTAGGTGGGCCGGTTCGGCTCCTTGAGGTCGCCCCATTTGTTGGAGAAGAAATCAAACAGCCGGTTCGAGCCGGGCAGGGGGGCCACGCCCACCGGCGACCCCTCGGTCCCCCAGGTCCCGGCCCGCTCGGCGCGGTCGATCAGGAGGGCGGCCTCTCCCAACCGGAACGCCTTGCGGGCGGCGTCGGCATCAAACTTCCCGGCACCGGGTGGGCCGAAGTCTTTCAGGGCGACCATCGCCCCCAACGCCTCGACGAACGGCGGCGCGGCGACCCGGGGCTCGGTGGTCTCGGAGTCGAGCAGGAACGAGAACTGATCGGGGTGGAGTGCCAGCGCGGCCACCCGGGCCAGGAAGGCGGAGTCGCCGACCCCCTCGGAATCGGCCCCCCAGGCGAGCGCGACGCCGGACTCGGGCGAGCCGTCGCCGTCCCAGTCGCGGCCGTGGAAGAACCGGGCCAGGGCGTCGAACTGCTCCCAGGTCTTCGGCGGTTCCAGGGCCAGGCCGGCGACTCGGGCGGCCTCGCGGTTGGCCGGGTCGTCGAACGCCTTCCGGCGGTAGGCGACCACCAGCGCCGAGCCGCCGATCGGCAGGCCCATCCGGTCGGGCCCGTAGCGGGCGACCTGGTCGCGATAGGCGATCACGACGTCCTTGGATTTCAGGGCGTCCGGGGGAGGCTCCGGGGCGGGGGCGCCCCCCTCGGCGGCCGGCTCCGGCGGGTAAAGGTCGGCGTCGGCCAGGACGGACAGGGCCCCGAGGTCGACCAGCTCGCCCATCCGGTCGCCGGGGAAGACCAGGACGTCGACGTCCCTGGTCGCCTTCGGGGCGACCGGCTCGGGCCGGACCACCAGCTCGGCGCCGGTCCGGGCCATCCACTCGCCCTGCTGGGCCTTGACCGAAGGCAGGAGCGCCGGGTCGCCGACGACGCCGACGACCAGCTTCGTCCCGGCGAACGGCCGGGAAGGCACCGCCGGGGGCGTCTTGCCCCCCTCGCACCCGGTCGCGGCCAGCGTCGCGACCGTGACGGCGGCCCTGGCCATCCACCTGTCCAGCCGGGCCCAGGCGTTTCGATGCCGCATCATCTCGCCAATCCCCGATCCAGGCCATCCCGACGACCGACCGGGTTCCATCCTACGACACCCCCGCGCGTCGGGTCAAACCGACGCGACCGGGCCCGGAGTCCGGCCTTCGAAACGCTCGGCGGGGCGGGCCACCGGATGACCGGCGGCCCGCCCCGCGGGGTGCTCATCGAAGGGTGCAAGCATTGCTATCGACCGCTCAGACGTCGATCCCGAGGCGATAGCGGAGTTCCTCGAACTGGTCGCGGTAAGCATCGTCGGTCGAGTGGAGGTGCTCGGCCTCGGAGATGAACTTGAGGGTGTCGTCTCGCTTCAGGCCGGCGTCGATGAGGACTTCCTCGAAGGGATCGAGGTCGTGGGCGTAGACGAAGAGGAGCTTGTGCTCGTCGAACTGCACCTCCATCGGGCCGTTGGGATTCAGAGCGGCCAGTCCGGTGCAGCCGTCGTTCAACAGGAGCGCCTCGTAGTCGTACAGGGTGCTCTTGAGGATGACGTTGTCGATGTGCTCGCGGTAGAGGTCGGCGTGGGCACCCGGCTCGCTCTCGTGGCTCGATTCCATCACGACGTCGACCTCTTCGCCGAGCGGGGTGAGCAGGTCGATCAGGACCTCGAAGAGCCGCTCGGAGGAGACCGACGCGGCCAGGACCGGCATGGTGTTGCCGGTCTCGGGGTCGCGGTAGACGTCGCGGCGGTAACCTTCGCGGGGGACAACCTCCAGGCCGTAGGAGGGGCGGACGGCGTCCGTCAGCGAGAAGCCGCCATAGCGACCGACCCGGAGGTGAGCATCGAGCTGGTCCTGATCGAGATCGTCAAAGCTGGTGCGGGGCATGCGGGTCGTATTGGTACGCAACACCCGCTCCAGGAAGCGTTGGATAAAGCTCATGGGAAAGGCATCCCCCTCCTACTTCGACCAACGGTCGGTGTTTCGAAAACCAGATCCTCGGCCACCGCGCCAGACGACTCCGGGGATCAAGACCCCCAGACCCAGCCATCCCAGGGATTCGTCCGGCACCGCGCCCAAGGGAGTCGAAACCCACCCCGGGGACGGTCGCCTCTCCATTGGCACCGCTTCAATGCCGTTCCTCGTATATATACCACGTGTGGCGTCGAAATTCGCTCGGGAGCAAAATCAGAGTGAAGCGTTCACAGTAAGCGAACCGATTCGAACACGACGCGATACGATCGATCCATGAACGTCCGAGACGGCCGGGTTTGCGTTGACTCTTCGAGATTTCATTGAAGCAAAGCCGATGCCAGACCGAGAGGGACTCCCGACGGTGTGACCTCCGGTATTGTCGCTGAAGAACTTGAGCGTTTTCCCGGTCGCCCGACTTCCCGTTTCTTGGCCCCGTCATTTCTTCAAAAACGCCGCATGATTGTTGTAAACGCCCGCCAGGGCCCGGCACAAGACTGCCGGTTTTTGGAAACGATCGAGTGATTCGGGAAGTCAACGCGCGACCGGATCCGGGCCCCGAACGGGACGAGCCCCGGGCCGTGGGGGCGTCCGGGAAGAGGCCCCGGATCAGCCGTCCTGGTGGTCCCGGAAGAACTCGCGCATCGAGACCTTCCTGGCGGCGGCAATCGAGTCGACCAGGGCCTTCCGCTCGTCGCCGCTCATGGGCCGGAACTCGCGGGCGAGCTGGGCGTTCCGGTCGATGAATTCTAGCTTCGGCATCCCGCAGCTCGCCAGGCTGACCGGGAGCGAGAGGGAGTAGGCCAGGAGCTTATCGATCGGCGCGGCGTCGACGATCTGGCCCTGGCCGAAGACCTTCATGGCGATGATCCCCATCCGCTTCCGGGCGGCGATCGGCAGGGCCAGTTCCTCAAAGTTGCCCGAGGGCATGGGGGTGGCTTTCATCCCCCCGGGGTTGTCGGCCATCCGTGCGAGCGCCGCGTTGAGGGCCATCTGGGTGGCGTCGAAGTCGTGCCGCTCCAGGGCCAGAGCCAGGGCGGCGGGGTCGGCGTGGCAGGTGATCCCGATGAACCGGGCGACCTTCTGGTCGCGGGCCTCGTAGAGCGCCTTGAGAACCCCGTCGGGGGCCTCGATCGCGGCGAGGTCGGCGGGACTTTTCAGGTCGTGGATGTGGAGGACGTCGAGGCGGTCGGTCCGGAGCCGCTTCAGGCTCAGCTCGATCTGGCGGCGGGCGTCGTCGGCCTTCCGGGCGGGGATCTTGGTGGCCAGCGTCACCTGTTTCCGGCGGTCGGGCATCAGCCGGCCGATCCGCTCCTCGCTTTTGCCATTGCCGTAGGCGTGGGCGGTGTCGATGTAGGTGATCCCCAGGTCGATGGCCCTGGTCAGGGCCTCCAGCGCCTTGTCTTCCTCCTGGTACATCAGGAACCGGCTGCCCGATCCGAAGCCGAGGGCCGAGACCTCCAGCCCCGTCTTGCCGAACGGGCGGAGCGGGATTCCCGGGGCTCCGTCGGCCCCGAGCGACGAGGCGATCGTGATGCCGGCGGCGGCTTCCAGGAACTCACGACGGTTCAGGTTCATCGGCGGGCCTCGCGACGGGTGGGGAAGGGGATCCTGGCGATTCTAACCGCCCTTCCAGGGCCCGACGCAAGGGGCAGGTCGGCGGCTCGGCGGCCGAGCCCGCCCGGTAGGCGTCCAGAAGCGTCTGGGATCGCCCGGCCAGGAGCCGACGGACCTCGCGTCGCTTCCCCTTCACGCGAGGGATCGGCATCCGGTCGTAGGCGGTCGTCCGGTGCCGCATCCAGGCGATCACGGCGGCCTCGGCCCGCTCCTCGATGGGGATCCGTCGGGTCCGGGCGACGGTCCCGCTGCCGACCGGAGTGGCGTGCTCGGCCACGGCCGAGGCCAGTCGATCGGCCAGGTCGGCGTGCCGGGGGTCGAAGGCCAGGTAGTCGAGCACGGCCCGATGGAACGACCCGACGTAACCGGCCTGATCGCGGGCCCGACGGTCGGCGTCGGCCTCGCGCCTCCGGGCGTGTGCCGGGGTGGCCCGCTCGGCGGCCAGGGCCGCGCGGTGGGCCTCGATCGTCGCGGCCGGGGCCCAGACCCCGAGCGAGAACGACCGCCGCCCCCGGGTCTCGCGGACGGTCCAGGTCGGCCCGCTCGCCTTGACCCGGCGGGTCAGCCCGGCGTCCCCCGGTGGGAGGAGCGACCAGTCGTCCGGCGGCCGGAGAACCTGCCCCCCGGGGGACCGGACCGATCGGCCGTCGAGGCCCGGGGCGACGATCCGTTCCTGGTCGGGCATCGCGAGAAGTCCTCCAGACCGAGGCCGCGCCGCGCGGCCTCGTCGCTCTATCGTCGGCGTGGGTCGGAGGGCGGCTTGAGCGGGCGGGCAGCCAGGCCGATCCGAGAGAATTCGTTTGAGGACGCGGGGCGGAGGGGATAGCCTGGGTCCATCCCCGCTCGATCGCCCCGACCCCGAGGCCCCGACCATGATCCGGCCCGCCCGAGCCGCGACGCTCGCCGCCCTCTGGTCCCTGCTCCCGGGGGCCGCCCCCGAGGCCCCCCGACCCTCGACGACCCGCGAGGTTGCGGAGCAGGGCTATCGGGTCCGCCTCGACCTGGCCCCCCAGGTGCTCTCGATCGAAATCCCGGAGGAACACGTCTACGGGGAGCGGGAGGCGATGGAGGCCCCGATCCGCCCGACCCTCGGGGGGATCGGGGGCGAGATGGTCTCGGGATCGATGCTCGCCCAGAAGGCCAAGCAGTTCGACGACGGGCTCCATGCCGCCGTCGAGCTGGCGGCCCAGGACGGCGCGGGGATCTTCGCGGGGAAGGCGTCGATGCTCCGGGGCCTGGCGGCCCGGACCAGGCCGGGGGCCATGGCGTCGGGCCGGAACAACGCGGTATCCGTCCTCCTGGCGGCCTGCCGGCTGGGCAAGGTTCCGGTCGAGGTCCCGACATCGCTGGAGGCAGCGGTCGACGCCGTCGAGCGGCAATTCCTGGCCGACCCGCTCCGGTCCAGGCCGATGGGGTTCTACACCGGGTCGCCGGCCCTGTCCGACATCTTCCGGCAGGACCGGATGCTCCAGTCCGAGCTGGAGGGGGCCGAGGGGATCGGGCGGCTGGCCAGGGCGCTGGCGGACGAGCCCGAGCCGAGGGCGACGTATGACGCCTACCTGTCGCTCACCGACCGGCTGACCAACCCCGGGTCCGGCCTGGCCGACCTCCGGGGGGTGGTCCGGGCGATCCAGTCGGGGCGGCCCGGCAAGATCCCCGACAAGGGCGTGGCCGTCTTCCCGGCGTCGCGGGGGCACGAGACGGACCTCGTGATGAAGCTCTACGGGAACAAGCCGATCCCCGATGGGTTCTCGCTGGTCGACGAGATGGTCCGGCGGATCCGGTCGGGCCGGCTCGACCTGAAGCCGACCGCCCGCTCGGGCTGGTACGACTATCAGACCTGGGCCCTGGAGCCGCTGGTGGTCCCCGAGAAGATGCCCGAGGCGGCCCGGCTCCGGCTCGGCCCCGAGTACCGCAAGCAGCTCCTGGAGCTGTTCCAGGGCGTGCTGGCGCTGACCCGCGAGACGCACGTCAAGCAGCTCGCGTTCCCCACCGCTGGGGCCATGCTGCCCGTTTCCGAGAAGCCGCCGGTGGTCATCGACATTCGCCCCGACCTCCCGGCCGAGCCGCTGGTGACCTATTATTGGCGGCGGGCCGAGTCGTACGAGTTCATCCGCGAGGCGCTCCGGACGACCTTCGGCCCGGCCGGGCTGGAGGCGATCCGCAGGCGGTCGGCCCCCGGCGCGGACTCGACGAGCCTGGCCGCCGAGCTCGACGCGATGATCGGGCTGTTCCGGGGCGCCGCCGAGGCGACCGCCCGGCGGCTCGGGATGCCGCTCGACCCGGCCCCCGACGCGGCCGAGGCGTCGTTTCGCTCGTGGGCCAAGGCCGCCGGCGACGACCCCGATGTCGGCCGCGACTCCCGGATGATGGTCCCGGTCTTCTACGACCTGGTCCGGCGGAAGTCGAAGGTCTGGGTCTTCCTCGGCTGGTCCAGCCGCCCGGCCGTGGTCTCCTTCGCGACCCCGCCCACCTTCGAAACCTTCCGCGACGGCCGGAAGGTCGAGGGCAAGGAGGCGCCTCGGGTCAACTTCCGCCCGAGCGTCCAGCCCCTGGCCTATCCGGTCACGGCCGAGGTCTACGTCGACGAGCTGCTCGACCGCGACCAGTTCCGCAAGCTCTGCGACATCCACAAGACCCGCAAGGCGATCCTCGGCCACTTGAAATAAAGCCCAATCCGGAGTCGCGCGGCGCGGCCGACGCATCCCTTTGTCATCGCTTCAATCGCGGTCCATCGGCCAGGCCGGCTCCGGCCATCGGGAAGCTCGGGGCGACGACGGCCGATCCCGATGTCGCGGGGGATGGCGAGGATCTTCGGAGGGGATCCGGTCGAAGCGAGGTCTCTTTCGGCCCCCGGGGCCGGAGGCGGATTCTCCTACGATCGGACCAATCGGCCTGGGGTGGGTCGGGTCGGTCCGATCGGGGCGGATCGAGGGGATCATCCGTCGTCGCGTCCCTTCCCTCCACGATCACCCCGGATTCCGACAATCTCCGCATCGTCGGGGCGACCCGGTCGAGCCGAGCAGCCGGGCTCCCCGAAGGTCCCACCCCGGCACGGTGGCTGCTTTGGTAGTCGATCCACTCAGTCCAATCGGGATCTCAGCGAACCAGCACACCCGAAAGGAAACACATGCTTTACGCCATCGCGAGTGCGGATTGGAACCCCGGCCAGCCCTTGATGCCGGCCGATACCCGGGCCGGCCTGACCCGGACGCGCGGAGGGGCCGGCGGGCCTTCATCGGGGCGGGCGACCCTGGCCGTCGCCCTTCGGTACGACGCGACCCGGTGCGTCGTCGTCGCGCTCCCGCCCGCCGCCGGGGCCCTGGCCGGCCGGTGGTCGGCCCCGGCCATCCTCGACGAGTCGGGGGGCGTGACGGTCCTCTCGCCGATCCCGGCGGCCCTAGTCCGGGTCGTGGGAAATCCGCGGATCCGGATTCATCGAGGGCATGCCGATGGACCGACCCCCTGGCATCGGGGCCTCGCGGGCTGTCCCGCCACGCAGTCGGGTGCCGGGGGTCGGGGCGCTACTCCCCCCGGGTGATGACGCCGACCCGGATGGCCTGACGGACCAGGCCGGCGACGGCGACCAGGCGGGTCGAGCCAGCCGGGCTGAGGTAGGTCTCCCCTCGGACCACCGCCCGGAGGGCCAGCCCGGGTTCCTCGGTGTCGGAGTCCTTGAGCCTTCGGGCCGCCGGTCCTGGCCCGGGTCGGCGGATTCCGGGGCGTGAGGGGCGACCGACGGCCGGCGTCGCTTTCCACCGGCTGCTACCGGACATGCAGGATCACGGGAGGGCTGGAGTGGCCTCCCGCGGCGGTCGTCCTGAGGTGGAAGTCACGCGACTGCGAGGTGGCCAATCGGTCGGCCGTGACGAAGAATGTCCGCTCGTCCTGGTCGGCGGTGACCAGCAGGCCGTTCAGGCCGAGATTGTCGACGATGACGCCGAAGGGCAGATTCCGGCCGGCCCCTTCATTGCCCAGGGGGACCTGCCCGACGAAGCCGTTCCGCTCCACCCGGACCTTGAGCGTGATCGTCTGGCCGGGATGGATCTCGAATTCCGGTAGCCCGTCGGCCACCCGGCGGATCGGCGAGGCGCCATTGTCGGCGGGCTCGATGTGGAGCTTGAGCTGGGGCTTTCCGGCCAGTCCGATCGTCCCCAGGGGGTTGACCGGGTGCGTCACCTCGCGGCCCCAGACCTCGGCCGATGCCGTGACCTTCGTCCCCCCGGCCTGCTCGGGCGAGGGCGGGCTCGCGTCGGCCCTGGCGGTGACGACCCCCAGCGCCTCGACCTGGCCGGCCTCGATCACCAGGGGCGTCGTGGCGGAGAATCCGGGCGGCATCCCGCCGATCTCCACGCGGATCGGCCCGTCGAACCCGTCGATCCGCTGCGCCCTGATCAGGAACTCCTGGGAATCGCCGGCTCCGATCGGCGACTTCACACCCTGGAGAGTGACCCGGAAATCGGGTCGGCTGGGCCGGATCATCAGCGCGTATTTGTGGTCGGCCCCCTCTGAACCGCGGAGGTCCCGGATCCTCACCAGGTACTGGCCATCGGCGGGCGCGGTGAAGGTGAGCTTGGAGTCCTTGCCGAGTTCCCGGTGCGATTCGTCGTCGTTGTCGAAGTACAGCGGGAAGGCCGGCAGGCCATTGGGGATGAGTTCCGTGCCGGGCGGGTGCGGCCGGACCACGTAGCACGGCTCCCCCAAGGCGTGCGCGAGCGGGGTGGTGTCGAAGTAGCCCCACCGCTTCCCCTCGCCGGGATAGACCACGAAGCCGGAGTCGGGCCCTCGCGGATAGAGCCAGAGCTTGACCACCTCGCCATTGGAATAGAGATATTCGTCCAGGTGCATCTCTTCCCAATTGAAGAGCCGGAAATCCGAGGCGGTGCTGTCGTCCTTGCCCCGGAACGTGAAGTAGGAATCGCGGACCGCCTGGAGCCGGACGCGCTCGATCCGCCGGCCCCGGGAGTCGAGAACCTCGACGAAGGAGTCCAGTTTCGACCCCGATCGCGCCGCGTCGACCTCGACGGCCCACTGCTCCCCGGCCCTGGCCGAGAAGCGGAACAGGTCGGAGTCGGGCCCGCCGACGGGATGCCCGGCGATGGTCCCGGTGACCACCGCCGGCACTTGGACCTCGGACGCCTGGGCCACGGCGTCGTTGGGCTCCCGCTCCGCGACGCGCGTCGGCTCGGCCGCGTCGCGGACCGGGACGACCGCCGCGCTCGACGCCGCCGGGGCGTCCTTGCTCCGGTCGCCAGGGGCGGGGAGGGGGTAGCTCGCCGAGGACCCATCCATCCGACCCACGCGGAACGATCGGCCGTCGCCCGAGACGGCCAGCGCGGTCACCACGTCGGGCTGACGCTCCCAGAGCCGGAGTTCGGTGAAGTCGGCGGCATCCCAGACCTTGATGGTCCGGTCCTCGGCGGTCGTGATGAGTCGCGTCCCGTCAGGGGTGAACGCCAGCCGGACGATCGGGCCCTCGTGGGCGAATCTCGCCAGGACCATCGGGTTGATCCGCGGCCCCTCGCGCGAGACGAAATCCCAGACGCGGATCGTGTTGTCGGCGCCGCCGGCGACGATGGTCCGGCCGTCGGGGCTGAAGGCGCAGCAGTACTCTTCCTTGAGCGGTTGGGGAAGCGTGTCCATCCGGATCCCGTCCCCGACCCGCCAGACCTTGCAGGTGTCGTCGGCGCTGGCGCTCACCAGGAAGCGGCCGTCGGGGCTGAAGGCGACGTCGTAGACGGCCCCGTTGTGACCCGAGAGCGTCCGCGGAGTGACGCCCGTTTCCGCGTCCCAGAGCCGGATGGTCCGGTCGTATCCGGTGGTGGCCAGCGTCTTGCCGTCGGGGGAAAGCTCGGCATCGAAGAGGAGGTCGCGGTGGCCCCGGAATCGCCGGATCAGCGACCCGTCCTCGGGGTTCCAGAGGGCCGCCTCGCCCCCCAGGCCGGCGACGCCCGAGGCCGTCACCAGCCGGGAGCCGTCCGCCGCGAAATGGACGGCCGTGACCTTGCCGGGGAAATCCTCCAGCACGCGCCAGGGCTTCTCACTGGCGACGGCCCCGTCGCCCGACGGCTTCCGAAGCTCGACGGCGGCGTAGCGGGCGGTGGCCAGCCACTTGCCGTCGCGCGAGGCCTCGATCGCCGTCACCGGCCGGACCCCGGCATGCGGGGCGATCCTGGGCACGACCAGGGCCAGGCGGTCGGTCGGCTCGCCCTCCGGCCCCCGGGCGCCCGAGTCGATCCAGGCCCTGAGCCGCGCGATCTCCTCCTCGCTCGGCCGGGGCTCGCCCTTCGGGGGCATGGCCGGCTTCGCGGCGCCGGTTAGCTGGCGGATCATCCGACTCGATGCGCCCTCGCCAGCCTGGAAGGCGGGGCCCTTCGGCGTCCCCTGCTGCAAGGCTCCGAAGGTCTCCAGGGAGAAATCCCCCTCGTGATCGTCGTCGTTGTGACAGCCGGCGCAATATTTCGCGAGGATCGGGGCGACCTGGGACGCATAGTCGGGGGCCGGCGCGTCGTCGGCCTTCAGGCTCGATGCCGCCACCAGGAAGGCCGCCAGGATCGGGGGTCGGATCATGGGAAGACTCTCTGGGCGACGCGCCGACTAGTGGTTGAAGAGAAATTCCCGGCTGCTCAGGAGACCCCAGAAGACGTCCTCAATGATGGCTCGCTCGTCCGGGGAGCCCGGCGGCGGCAGGAGCCCGAGCAGCCGGCGGCGTTCGTCCTCCGTCGGATAGCGGGCCAGGGAGGTTAAATAGACCTCATCCATCATCGCGGCGTCGGACATGCCCCGTTGTCGGAGCTTGAGCAACTTCTCGACCCGGTTGCCCGGCGCTGCCAGCTTCTCGTTCAGGGTCTTGCCGTTGGAGAGGTGGAGGACCTGCACGATCGACGGCTCGGCGGACCGGTCGCACTCGCAGACGATCCGCCGCGGGTTCCGGCCGAAGGCTTGCAGGAAATAGCTCTCGACCGAGGCATCATAGAGCTGGATCGCCCGGGTCCCCGGGGGATAGAAGTCGGTCTTCTGCGGCGCCCCGCCGGGGACGAGGGTCGCCTCGAACTTGGTGGGAACCTGGGTGACCTGGACGACCGCGTCGTGGAGCACCTCGGCCATCATCCGCCGGGGGTAATAGCGTGAGTAGAAGCGGTGCTCAAGGCGATTCCCGGCCAGCGGGCGGCCGGACCGCTGATAGGCGTTGGACTGGAGGATGGCCTTCATCAGGGACTTGAGGTCGAACTTGTTCCGGACCAGGTGATCCGAGGCCGCCCGGAGCAGGGCCTCGTTGCTCGCCGGGTTCGAGGCCCTCACGTCGTCCACCTTCTCGACCAGGCCCACGGCGAAGAAGTTCGCCCAGACGCGGTTGGTGATCGCGCGGGCGAAGTAGGGATTCTCGGGCGCGGTCAGCCACGCCGCCAGGCCCTCGCGGCGGTCGGCGGGATCGTCGATCGCCATCGCTGGGCCGTCGAGCGGGGCCGGCGGCTGCGGCTTGCCGGTCCGGGGCTGGATCAGGTCGCCCGACTGCGCGACGTAGAGGGTCCGCCGCCCGTCGCCCTGGCTAGCCTCTCCCCCCCAGCCCTTGGCCTTGACCCGCGCGAACAGGTTGGCCATGGCGTAATACTGGTCGTTCGTCCATTTTTCGAGCGGGTGGTTGTGGCATCGGGCGCAGCCGATGGAGAGCCCCAGGAAGGCCTGGCTGGCGTTCTCGGTCATGTCCTCGGGGGACTGGCTGAGGGCGTAGAAGTTGGTGGCCCCGTTCTCCTGGCTCTCGCCGGTCGCCACGAGGATCTCGCGGACGATCCGGTCCCAGGGCGTGTTGGCCGCGACGTGCCCGCGGAGCCAAAGATAATACGCCTTCAGGGACTGCGGGATGAGGCGCGTGCTGGAGAGCATCAGGACGTCGGACCACTTGTAGGTCCAGTAATCGGCGAATTCCGGCCTCGCGAGCAGTTCGTCGATCAGCGCGTCACGCCGGGCGGGAGACGACCGGGTGAGGAACTCCCGGACCTCGTCGGCGGTCGGCAGGAGGCCGACGGTGTCGACGAAGGCACGGCGGACGAACTCCTCGTCGTTGCAGTCCGGCGAGGCGGGGAGGTTCAGGCGCGCGAGCTGGCGGTCGACGTGCTCGTCGATGAAGTTCCGGGGCTTCCGGTGGTCGACGGCCTCCCCGAGCCCCGCGGCTGGTTGGCCGTTCCCGTAGGGGACCGTGATCCGGGCGATCGCGATCCGGCTGGCGAACCAGGCGACGACGGCCCCCTCGCCCGGGCCGGCCACGGTGGCGACCCCCTTGTCGTCGACCCGGCAGACCGACTCATCGGTCGAGGACCACTTCACCCAGCGGGTGACGTCCTCGGCCCGGCCGTCGGTGTTGCGGGAGCGGAGGACGACCTGCTGCGTCTCGCCGACGCGGTGGATCGAGCTCCCGGGCAGGACTTCCAGCGCGTCGACCCGCGCGTCGGCGTCGGTCGGCGGCGCGGCCCCGGAGGCGATCCAGTCGGCGATGATCCGGTATTCCCGCGAATCGGTCGCGAACCGGACCCCGCCCTTGTGGGGGATGGCGCCGGAGGGCTTGGCCAGGACGAGGCTCCGGCCGGGGTCGGCGAACTCGACCCGCCGCCCGCCTTCGAGCTTGACGATGTTGAAGTGATCCGCGGCCGGGTCGTAGCCGTGGAGCGAGAGCCGGAAGCCCCCCTTGCCGGCCAGGGCCCCGTGGCAGGCGCCGGAGTTGCACCCCATCTTGGCGAGCACCGGCTCCACCTGATTGCGGAAGCTCCGCTCGGGCGGACGGCCCATGCCGGCCACGGTGACCTTGGCCGAGGCGACCAGCCCGCCGACCCTGGCCTCGATGGTGGCCTGGCCATCGCCCACCGGGCTGACCACGCCGTCGGCCACCGTCGCGACGCGCGGGTCGCTCGACGACCATCCGACGTCCCGGGTCACTTGCCGCGCGGTCTCGCCCCCGGCGGTCCGCTGGACCAGGAGCCGCTGCGTGCTCTCCGCCGCCTCCAGCTTGCACTCGGATGGCAGCAGGACGAGCCCTTCGCCCGCATGGGCGAAGGGGGCCGAGAGGACGAGGGCGGCGAAAATGCCCGACCAGAATTTCCACATCCGCTTCACCTCTTCGGCGGGACGGCTCAGAACAGTTCGTGGATCTCGCGATGGCCGGGATCGACCAGCGAGAAGGGGCGTCCGGCCGGCCCGGGCAGCTTGGTTTCCAGGTCGAAACCGAGACTATGGAAGATGGTCGCCGCGATGTCGGCCGGCTCGACGGGCCGGTCCGCCGGGACCGCGCCGATCGGGTCGCTGGCGCCGACGACCCGGCCCCCCTTGACCCCGCCGCCGGCGAAGCCCACGGTGAAGCATTGCGGCCAGTGGTCGCGTCCCCCGGCGGGGTTCACCCGAGGGGTCCGCCCGAACTCGGCCAGGTTGCAGACCAGGGTCGCCTCCAGGAGGCCCCGCTCGTCGAGGTCCTCGATCAGAGCTCTATAGGCCCGGTCGTAAAGCGGGCAGACGATGTCCCGCATCCCCTCGATCGAGGTGAAGGGCTTCGAGCCGTGGATGTCCCAGGTGATCTCGCCGAAGACGGTCAGGAAGGTGTTGATCGTGACGAACCGGACGCCGTTCTCGATCAGGCGACGGGCCAGCAGGCAGATCTGCCCGAACCGCGTCATCCCGTACCGGTCGCGGACCGCCTGCGGCTCCTGCGAGAGATCGAAGGCCGACCGCGCCTGGGCGCTGGTCATCAGGCGGAAAGCCGCCTGGAAGTTGCCATCGAGCAGCGCGGCGTCCTCGCTCGACTCGAAGAGGTCGACGGCGTTGTCCACCAGGTCCCGGATCTTCCGGCGACGGTCGAGCCGGACCGTCCCGATCTCCTGCGGCGGAAGCAGGTCGGGCACCCGGAAGTTCGGCTGGGACGGGTCGGCGTTCAGCACGAACGGGTCGTGGGCCTTGCCGAGGAATCCGCCCGCCTGCCCGTTGGGCATGTTCCCGCCGCCGCGCCCCATCAACTCCGGCAGCACGGCGAACGGCGGGAGGTCGGTCTTCCGGCCCCGGAGGTAGCTCACGACGGACCCGACGTGCGGGGTGTTGACGCCGCCGGAGAACAGCCGACCGGTCTGCATCATCTGCCAGCCGGCGTCGTGGACCGCCGCGCCGCCGTGGTGCGCCGAGCGGACCAGCGAGAACTTGTCGGCGATCCGGGCGTGGCCGGGCAGGATCTCGGAGACCTGGAGGCCCGGGGCTTTGGTGGCGATCGGCTTGAAGGGGCCGCGGATCTCGGCCGGGGCGTCCGGCTTCATGTCCCAGAGGTCCATGTTGCTGGGGGCGCCGAGGTTGAAGATCATGATGCAGGAGCGGTCGTCGTGCCCCGGCTTGATGGCCCCGGCCGCTCGGGCGGCCATCAGTTGCGGGAGGGAAAGCCCGATGGCCCCCAACGCCCCGACCTGGAGGAAATCGCGGCGGGTCGCGCCGTTGCAGGTAAAGGCCTTGCCTCTTCCGGAGAGCTTGAGCATGCGGATAACCCCCGGGGTGGCCTCCCGGCCCGGCCGCGACTGGTCCGTCAGCGTCGACGCGACGACCCGTGATCCGATCGAGGGTGGTCCGCGCGTTCCCTGATGACAGGGTAATCCGAATCGCCGCCGGCCGCCAAGGGGGAGCCCGGAGGGCGGCCGGTTTGCGGGAGGCGTCCCTGGGCCCTTCCCGATCACATCGGAAGCGATTCGGAGGGCCCGACCCTCGGCAGGACGTCCTCGATCAGCCGGCCCAGGCTATCCAGGACCAACCGGTGCTCCAGCCCCTCCCAACGGACCTCCACGTTGGCGACGTCGAAGGGCGCCTCGTCGTGCAAGGCGCGGAGCTGCCGGGCGACCGAGCCGGGGCCGCCGACGATGAAGTTGATCGGGTGGGCGCACAAGGCCGCCGCGTCCTCGGGCTCCGGGGTCCCGGCGGGGATCTTGCCCTCCTGGCGGAACCGCCGCCAGAGCGTCCGCAAGGCCGGCCCCGCCAGGTCGAAGGCCGCGCCGTCGTCGGGGCCGACGAAGACCGGCCGGTTGGCGGCGACCAGTCCCTCACCGCCCGCCTCGCGGTAGGCCGCGACGTACTGGCGGTACTGCTCCGGGGTCCGGAGGTGCGAGAACAGGACGTTGAAGCCGGATCGCCCGGCGATCCGGGCCGAGCCGAGGCTGTTCACCGCCAGCCAGCAACGCCCCGGGAGTCCGACCGCCGGGATCGGCAGGGCCCGGCCCGGGGGGGCCATCGGCGACGGAGTTCCCTCCCCGCCCCAGGCCGAGCGGATGGCCCGCAGAGCCTCCTCGAAGCGGGCGTGTCGGCCGGGCTCGTCCGCCTCGGATTGGCCGAAGAGGGCAGACTCCCCGGGCGTGCTCCCGCTCCCGAATCCGACCGCCATCCGGCCGCCCGTGAGCACGTCGGCGACCGCCACCTGCTCGGCGACGTCGAGCGGGTGGTGCAGGTTCAGGCAGGTGATCGCGGTCCCCAGGCGGATCGACCGGGTCTGGCCGGCCAGGTGCAGGGCGAAGAGCAGGGGCGTGGGCAGGTGCCCCCGGTGCGCATGAGCGTGGTGTTCGGCGAACCAGGCGTAGCCGACCCCCAGGCGATCGGCGAGCCGGACCAGTTCGGCCACCTCGCCGAAGATCGCCGCCGAGGGCCGGTCCGGCGGCCCTTCGAGGTGGTCGGTCAGACCGATGGTGAACATGCCAGGAGGACTCCCCGATGCCGATCCGCAATCCTGCCGGCTATTCCTCGCCCGTCGGCTTCCCCCCGCCCGGCTCCAGCTCCCCCGGGTGGAAGAACGCGGCCAGGAGGACCGCCGCCAGCAGGGAGATGCCGAATGGAACGAGGAAGAGCCGGTGATAGTCGATGACCTTGACGGCCTCGCCGCCGACGGTCCTGGTGGTCGAGAAGACGTCGCCCAGGCCGCCCCAGAGGAAGCCGGAGGCGAACTGCGAGATCCCCAGGATCATCAGGTTGAAGAGGCCCTGGGCGCTGGTCCGGACGTCCTTGGGGAAGTGGGCGTCGACGAAGATGTAGACCGTCGCGAAGAAGCAGGCGTAGGCGAACCCGTGGACCAGGTTGACGGCGATCACCGGCCAGATCAGGTCGCGGTCACCGATCGCGTAGACCCCGAACCGGATCGCCTGGCTGAGGATCCCCAGGATCAGGGTCTTCCGCCAGCCGAGCCGCTGGATGAGGGTCCCCAGCATCGCCATGGCGACGACCTCCATCGCCTGCCCGACGCTCATCGCCGGGGCGATCCAGTTCTCCGGCAGGCCGATCGACTGGAGGTAGCGGCTGGTCCAGAAGTAGTAGCCGTAGTGGACCAGCGAGTCGAAGAAGGTGACGATGAAGAGGACCAGGACGCTGGGCCGGGCCAGGAGCTTGATCGCCTCGAAGGGGGCGAACGGCTCGCCCCGGCGGGCCGAGGGTGGGGTGTGCGGCAGGAGGAGGCTGAAGCCCGCCAGGGCCAGCGAGGCGATCCCGGAGACGAGGAACGTGCCGGTCAGGGCCGCCTCCATCGCCGGGCCGGTCTTCAGGGTCGAGAGCGCCGAGCCCAGCCAGGGGACGAACCCCCCGGCCCCGGCCATCGCGGGCACCCTGGCCCAGTCGATCGGGATGAAGATCAGCGGCCAGGCCGCCGCGACCCAGCCGACCGAGCCCCAGAGCCGGACCGCGCCGAAGTCCTTCCGGGCGTCCTCGACGTGGGCGAAGGCGATCGCGTTGGCGACCGAAAGCGTCGGCACGTAGAAGAAGCAGTGCAAAAGCATCAGCCCGAAGAACGGCCAGAACGTCTTGACGTAGGCCAGCCCCAACATCGCCAGGCCGCCGATGAGGTGGCTGACCGCCAGGAATTTCTCCTGCGCCAGGTAGCGGTCGGCGAGCTGGCCGCCGAAGAACAGCCCGGTGACCGAGGCGATGGCGAAGGCGTTGAAGATCCAGGCTTGCTCGAAGCCCGAGAACTTCAGGTAGCGTCCGCCCATGTAGAGGCCCAGCAGCGGGAGCCACGCCCCCTTGATGAAGTATTCGAGGAAGAACATCACGCAGAGCTTCGGCCGGCCCGTCGCGATCATCGGCGAGGCCCTCGGTTCGGGGAAAGCTGTGGCGGGCGGGGCCGCGTCGACGGGCGGGGGACTCGAGCGGGGGCCGGGCGACGCCCGAGAGCCCATTGTCGCCCGATCGGGGCCCGGGTCAAGCCGGTCGCGTCGGGGTGATCCGGGCCGCCTGACACATCGGATTCCCATCGCCTGAGTGCCCCTTTTTCCGCCCGTCGCCCCGGTGGGCATTGACCCGGCCCAGTGTTCGGTTAGCATGACGATGGAGGATTGTTCGACATCCGGACCCCGGGAGCTGCTGAGCGTGCGATCGCCCTTTCGCTGGATGGCCTGCCTGGTCGCTCTCCTGCCCCACCCTGCTCCGGCCGGCGAGGGGGACGGGGCGGCGGATCTCTGGGTGTCGAAGCCGGTCGTCCGCCCCGATGTCCCCTCGGGGGTAGCCGGGGCGACCAACCCGATCGACGCCTTCATCGCGGCGGGATACGAGGCCGGGGGCCTCAAGCCGGTCGGCCCGGCCGATCGGCCGACGCTCCTCCGGCGCGTCTCGATCGACCTGGTCGGGCTCCCGCCCACGCCCGAGGAGCAGGCGGCCTTCCTCCGCGACGAGTCCCCCGACGCCTACGAGAAGGTGGTCGACCGGCTCCTCGGCTCCGAGCAGCACGGGGTCCGTTACGGGCGGCACTGGCTCGACGTCCTCCGCTACGCCGACGTCGACGAGCGGATGGTCGCGGCGCCCGGAATCCACCACTGGCGGGACTGGGTGATCCGCGCCCTCAACGACGACCTGCCGTTTGACCAGTTCGTCCGGGCGCAGTTGACCGGCCACCGCTCCACGTCCCGGACCCAGATGTCGGCGACCGGCGTCCGCTCGCGCGTCGAGCCCCGGCCGGACGACCAGTTCGCGCTCGGGTTCCTGGCGCGCGGGGCCGTCATCCGCGACGGCAAGGACTCGCGGGAACTCGCGATCGTCGCCGTCGAGACGGTCTCCACCGCCTTCATGGGCCTGACCGTCGGCTGCGCCAAGTGCCATGACCACAGGTACGACCCGATCAAGCAGCGCGACTTCTACGCCATGAAGGCGCTGTTCGACCCACTCGTTTTGAGAAAGGTGACGCTGGCGACCGCCGCCGAGGTCGTCGCGGCCGGCCGGGCGGCCGACGAGGTGGCGAAGAAGCGGGCGGCGATCGAGGGGCCGATCGAGGCCCTGATCGCCCCCCATCGGGCGAGGCTCCGTGAGGACCGCGTCGCCATGCTCCCGGCCGAGGTCCAGGCCGTCATCCGGAAGCCCGAGAAAGATCGATCGCCCGGCGAGCGGAAGATCGCCGATGATTATTTCCCGGTCCTCCGGATCGACACCGACAAGATCGTCGAGGCCATGCCCGAGGCCGACCGCCGCCGGTACCGGGAACTCCAGGCGAAGCTCCCGCCGGGGGGCGACCGCCGGGGTGCGACCCTCCCGGCCTTCTGGACCGTGGAGGTCGACCCCAAGAAGGAGCAGGAGAAGAGCTACATCCTGACCAGCGGCGACCCCGACCGGCCCGAGCCGAAGCACGAGGTCGGGCCCGGCTGGCCGTTCGCCCCGGCGGGAGTCGAGTTCGGCGAGGGGCGCGTCGAGGCGTTCTCCGACTGGCTGACCGCCCCCGAGAATCCGATGTTCGCCCGGGTGGCCGTCAACCGGCTCTGGCAGTGGCACTTCGGCGAAGGGCTGCACAAGGTCCCCAGCGACTTCGGCCTGCTGGGCGGGACGCCGGCCGATCCGCGGCTCCTGGACTGGCTGGCCGCCGAGTTCGCGGCGCGCGGGTTCCGGATGAAGGAGATCCACCGGCTGATCGTCACCTCGGACGTGTACAAGCGGGCCTCGGAAGTCGATCCGTCCCGCTCGGGGCCCGAGATCGTGTCCGACCCGGAGGACGCCCGCCTCTGGCACTTCCGGCTCCGCCGGATCGAGGCCGAGCCGATCTGGGACGCGGTCTTCGCCGCCGCCGGGGACCTGGACCTCTCGCTGGGCGGCCCGTCCTTCGACGTCGGCGGCCCCGGCGGACGGCGGAATGGTCAAGGGCCCGCCCGCCGGGGGGCCTACATGATCCGGGGCTACGCGACCGGCCGCGACGTCGTGCCGAACTTCCTTCAGGCGTTCGACGTCGACGACGGCCGCGCCCCGTGCCCGGTCCGGACCCGGACCGTCACCGCGCCGCAGGCCCTGTTCCTGATGAACAGCGAGGTGATCGAGCGGGCCTCCACGAAGTTCGCCGAGCGGCTCAAGCGGGACTCCAGCGGCGACCTCGGGGCGGCGGTCGACCTCGGCTACCGGGTGGCCGTCGCCCGGCTCCCCTCGGCGAGGGAGCGGGACGCGGCCTTGGCGTACTTGGAGGGGGACCCGGGGCGGCTGAAGGGTCTCGCCTGGCTCCTGTTCAACCTGGACGAATTCCTTTACGCGAGGTGATCCGGTATGGGCGGCCAGCCACTCGATCCCCGCGGCCGGGTCTCCCGGCGCGGGTTCCTTCACCAGTCCGGCGGCGGCTTCCTCGGGGTCGCGATGGGCGCGCTCTGGGCCGAGGCGGGCGAGATCAAGGACGCCCTGCGGGGGCCGCACTTCCCGCCCCGGGCGAAGTCGGTCATCTTCCTGTTCATGTGCGGCGGCGTCAGCCACATCGACACCTTCGACCCGAAGGACAACAAGTGGGCGGGCAAGCTGATCGACGCGGTCGGGTTCGGCGACAACCAGGCGGAGATGCGCCGGCCGGTGATCCCCTGCCGCCGGACGTTCACCCGGCACGGCCGGTCGGGGATCCCGGTCTCGGACTGGTTCCCGCACGTCGGGGGCGTGGTCGATGAACTCGCCGTGGTCCGGTCAATGTGGTGCCACGAGGGGAACCACTTCCCGGCCGTGATCGAGACATGCACCGGGCATCGGGGCCGTCCGTTCGACCACCCGACCCTCGGGAGCTGGATCTCCTACGCGCTGGGGACGGCCAACAAGAACCTCCCGACGTTCGTGAACCTCGGCCGGGCATCCTCGCCCGTCCAGTTGACCGGCGGCTATCTCGGCGCGGGCGTGGCCGCCACCCCGTTCCAGCCGGGGGAGACGCCGATCCCGGACCTGAAGCCGCCCCGGGGCGGGACCGTCGCCGAGCGCGACCGTCGGATGCAAACACTCCTGGAATTGAACCGCGAGTTCCGCGAGCACCACGCCATCGAGTCCGACATCGCGGCCCGGGCCGGGGCCTACGAGCTGGCCGCCCGGATGCAGCTCGCCGCGCCGGAGGTCGTTGACCTGTCCGGAGAGCCACAGCACGTCCGGGACCTCTACGGGATCGGCGAGGCCGAGACGGACGACTTCGGCCGTCAGCTCCTGCTGGCCCGGCGGCTCGCGGAGCAGGGCGTCCGGTTCGTCCAGGTCTGCCACGCTGGGGGCGGCAACGGCGGCTGGGACGCCCACGGCGACATCGAGACCCACGCCCCCCTTTGCCGGGCGACCGACAAGCCGATCGCCGGGCTGATTCGCGACCTCAAGCAGCGCGGGATGCTCGACGAGACCCTGGTGGTCTGGTCCAGCGAATTCGGCCGGAGCCCCTGGTCGCAAAACATCACCGGGCGCGACCACAACCCCAGGGGGTACTCCGCCTGGCTGGCCGGGGGCGGGGTCAAGGGCGGAGTCATCCACGGGGCCACCGACGACGTGGGCTACAAGGCGATCGAGGACCCGCACTATTACAGCGATCTGCATGCCACGATCCTCCATCAACTCGGCCTCGACTACGAAAAGATGGAGATCCCGGTCCTCGGCCGGACCATGCGATTGGTCGAGGAGGAAGACTCCGAGGGGCCGATCCAGGCGATCCTGAGCTGACGACTCGGCCCCGGCCTCCCCGTGGATCAACGGCGGGAGGATCGGTGCACCCGCCCGCGATCGGCCGACCCTCCGACCACGAGCCGGCCCAGGAGACTCGCCATGTTCGGATCTCGCGCCTTGCTGATCGCCGCCGCCTTGATGGCCCCACCGCTCGCCCTCCAGATCCCTCGGCCCGGCCGGTCTGACGAGGCCGCGAAGCCCGTCAAGGAGCTGATCCTCCCGGGCGAGTCGTTCCTGATCGGGGGTCGCCCGGCCTTTATCCTCTGGCCGCCCGAGGGCCTCCGGCGGACCCCTGAGCCGTGGATTTTCTACGCCCCGACGCTGCCGGGCTATCCCGACTCGCACGAGAAGTGGATGCACGAGCAGTTCCTCGCGGCGGGGGTCGCCGTGGCGGGGATCGACGTGGGCGAGGCCTACGGGAGCCCCCGGGGTCGCGAGCCCTTCGACGCCCTCTACCGCGACCTCACCGAGAAGCGGGGCTTCGGGACCCGGCCCTGCCTGCTCGGCCGGAGCCGGGGCGGCCTCTGGGTGACGAGCTGGGCCGTCGAGAATCCGGAGAAGGTCGCCGGGATCGCCGGGATCTATCCGGTCTTCGACCTCCGGACCTACCCGGGGCTGGACAAGGCCGCCCCGGCCTACGGGCTGACGACCGAGCAGCTCGACGCCCGGCTCGGCGAATTCAACCCCATCGGACGGATCGACGGCCTCGCCCGACGCCGCGTTCCGGCCCTGATGATCCACGGCGACGAGGACAAGGTGGTCCCGCTGAAGGAGAACTCCGCTGAGTTCGCGGCGCGCTACCGGGCCGCCGGTGCCGCCGGATCCGTCACCCTGATCGTGGCCAAGGGCCAGGGGCATAACTTCTGGGAAGGCTTCTTCCGCTGCCGGGAGCTGGTCGACTTCGCCATCGAGCGGGCCCGGGCAGGCGCCTTGGCGCCGGCCCGCTGAGCGGACGGACCTCCTTTCCTGGCTCGTCCCCGGCTCAGGCCGTCGGCGTCGAGGCGAGGATCTCGCGGACGACGCGAGCCGCGTGGCCGTCGGTCAGTCGTTGCTCCCGGCCGATGGCGTGGTAGACCAGCCATTCGTGGTCGAGGCCGAGGAGATTGAGGACGGTGGCCTGGAAGTCATTGGGGGTCACCACGCCCTCGATGGCCTTGTGGCCGACCTCGTCGGTGGCACCGTAGGACATCCCGCCCTGGATCCCGCCGCCGGCCAGCCAGATCGAGAAGCCCTGGCCGTTGTGGTCGCGGCCGGCGGAGGCCGTCGAGGTTCCCTTCGCTGACCGGGAGCCGGCCGATCTCGCCGCCCCAGTGAACCAGGGTAGTCTCCAGGGCTCATGAGGCGAATTCGGTGTTGGGGCCAATGCCCAACATGACCCCATGAAATTCATCCGTAACTGCCTTGATATTATGACTCCACTCAAACATCGCCACATATTGCGACATGCACCACTTGCTCACACCTCGGAACGGCCGCAGGAAGTTTCGCAGCCCCGTCCAGATCCCCTCCATCGTGTTGCAATGCACCTCACGTACCCCGTCACCGTCGGCATCGATCGCATAGGTGCTCTTGGAACCCGAGTGGTCCACCCTCACATGGATCCGACCGTGATGACCTCCGACCCGGTTGTAGCCGCACCACAAGAGGGGTTTGAGGCTTCGCAAGCCGCCTCGATGTTTCAATTCCCGTCTGAGGGACTTTGCAATCCTCCTGCCCGCCCGGCCTACCAGCTTGCAATCTTCCTTCGGAGGCGGTATTGTGATCCCCGTCGCGAACAATCGCTTGCGCCCTCCTAGCTCAATTGGCAGAGCAGCTGACTCTTAATCAGCGGGTTGTAGGTTCGAGTCCTACGGGGGGCATCAACGTCAGACGCCGACAGGCCCCGCCTGGCGGCGTCTAACGCTTCCTGGTCCAACAATTTGCAGCCGGCGGCGTCTTCTCCGTTCGGCTCGCTCGCTGCGTCAGATCCCGCCACCGTCCGCCCCATCCCGTCCCCGGCGGTGGGCAAATGGTGGGAAAGGTCATCTCCGATGGGTGGCACGATCGGGTCGGTTCCCGTCATAGCCAGGGAATCGGGGCGGGCCGAAGCCGAGGTCAGGTCGGGCAAGGCGGCCGTCGCCCGCTCCAGGTCCACTGCGCGGGGCTTCGTATAGCGACCCGTCAATTCCAGCGTCGAGTGCCGCATCATCCTCTGGACGACCCGGGGCGAGACGCCGGCCAGGTCCAGGAGTGTGGCGTGCTGGCACCGCAGCGCGTGGAAGTCGAATACGAGCCCGGCCGCGTCCCGGTAGGGGATGCCGGCGGCGTCGAGGTCCACTCGGAGCATCGCGGCCCCCTTCTCGGGCAGGGGGAAGACCGGCAGGCCGGGGGGCTTGGTCGCGAGCCATGCGACGAGATCGTCGACAAGGTCGTGCGGCAGGTGCAGGGTCGCCGGGTCGCCGTTCTTGGTGTAGGCCGCGGCGACGGTCACGGTCGGCGACGGCACCTCCAGGGCGAATGAGGCGGGCGTGATGCTGGCGATCTCCGCGTAGCGGAGGCCCGTGGAGATGGCCAGGCGGTAGCAGAGCGCCCGGTCCGGGCCCGAGATCAGGCGGAAGGGATCGCCGACGCGGGCCGCCTGGATGAGCCTGCGAACCTCGTCGATGCCGATGGTCCGGCGGTCGTGGCGGCGGTCCGCCTGCTCGTTGAACTTCCCGACGGTGGCCAGGGGATCGTCGGAGGAACGGCCGTCGCGGTGCAGCCATCGAGACAGCGCCTTGATCGCCGTGACGTGGGCGTTCAGCGTCCGGGGAGACAGCCCCCGATCCTTGAGCGTGGCCAGGACCCGGGAGACGACCGAGGGATTAAGGTCGGAGACTCGCTCGATCGGACCAATGTCGAGGAACCGCGTCGCATAGGTCTTCGTCTGGGTGACGTGCTTGGGGTCGTCGGATTTGGCGGCGAGTGAGGCGACGAACTCGGCCAAGTGGTCGCTCAGGGGCCGACGCTCGGCCTGCCCCATGCGACGGGCTTTGGTGTCGACCAGCCCGGCCTTGAGCTTGGCGGCCTCGGTCTCCGCCGCGCGACCCATCTCCTCCGTCGCCCGACGGTCCGGGCATCCCTTGCGCTCCCGCTTCACCCCTTCGGCGTCGGTGAACCGGAAGTACCAAACCTTTCCCTTCTTGCGGAGCGAGGCCATTGTGGTCATTCCCCCAGGTCGGTGTCCTTCGGTCTCGCCACGATGCCGAGCCCGAGCAACTGGCCCAGCCGGTCCACGTTGTCCAGCGAGAGACCGCCCTTTCCGCTCATGAAGCGGCTCATCGTCGACTCGGCGATGCCGAGTTCCTTGGCGATGCGATAGCGGCTCAGCCCCGAGGCGTCCACCGCCCCCCGAATCTCGTCGCTCAATTTCTTCGGATTCATCGGAGTGGATGTTACCTTTTACTTCGACTCAACGCAAGCCTGAACTTTTGATTCGTATTCCGGATCGCCCGCGGTTTGATCGCCGAGGCGAGACAGTATGAAGTCCGGAGTCGCCCCGGGGCCGATCCCCCCTTTTTCCTTCAAGCGGGATACGGCGGCGTGGGCCCTTCGCTCGGCCCTCCACCAGCAAAGGCCCTTGACCTCCTCCAATTGGTTCGACAGGCGGCCCCACGCCTCACGCCAGGGGATCGGCCACCCTGATAGTTCGGCCCGCCACGGATAGGGCGGGGAGCAGGGAGGGCGGGCATCGTCGGAGAGCGGCAGGTCGATGCCTTCGCCCGTCCCGGCCGTCGCTACGCTCCGGGGCTCGACGGGCGCTTCCGGATCACTGACAAAACTGACGGAAGGGTGGCACCGCGCGAGGTCCGAGATTATGTCGGTTTTGTCGGCCCCCTCCCCGGGCACGGTCGGCCCCCTTGGGGGGGGGTCTGTCGGTTCCGTCAGTTCGGGCCGGGCCGCCTTCCGCGCGAGCAGGGCGTCGAGGTATCTCATCCCGCCCTCCGCGTCGCGGCGACCGTGGGATGGACGTGTACGTCGGTCCGGGGTGCGCCCCCGGTCTGCCTCGTCTCGACGCTCCTGACCCAATCGTGTTCTTCCAGGAGGGCCACGGCGCGGTTGACCTCATCCGGCGTCGAGAGGTTGGACCAGCAGCGCCGATAGACGTCCCTGGGCGAGAACGGGCTGGTCACGGCCCCTGCCTTGATCCGTTCGGCCAGGGACCGGGCCGCGTCGAGGTCGGTCTCCCTCACGCTCGCGTAGACCCGCCGGGCGTGGGCTTCCATGTAATCGCACCAGCCGGCGGCCAGCTCCGCCGCTTCGAGCGACACCGGGCCGCCCGTTCGGCCGCCGACGCACTCGATCAGGTGGAACACTAGGGCTAGGCTCGGCATCAGCGAGCGATACTTGGCCAGGTGGCTCTCGATCATGGGAGACTCGCCCTCGACGCGGAGCTTCCCGTTCTCCAGGCCGGCCCGCCACTCGTCGAAGAGGTCCTGGGCACCCGCCGAGAATCGGAGAAACGGGGGGCCGTCGTGGTCATCCGCTTCGGCGAAGAGCGAGGCCGGGTCCAGCGCGTCGAGGGCCCGGAAGATCGCGAAGGCGCGATTCTTGGCGTCGCTGTCCGGCCAGCGATCCACGTTGCGCCACTCGGCCGGCGGGTCGGGGTAGACGAGAAGTTGGAAACGCGAGATCAGGCCGTCGTCGCCGTCCTCGCCGCGCTGAATGGCCTTGAGGTAGGAGCGGAGCGGGCCGGGCTGGATCCCGCCGAGGATGCTCATGCAGGGGCTGGGGATGACGATGGTGCCGCGCCCGATGCGATCATAGGTGTACGAAGCCGCCCCGCCGTTCCAGGCCTCCAGGTAGAAGGACCGATCGTTCTCCCGGCCCGGCTTGTCGAGCAAGCGCAGCCACCCGCTCAGTTCGTCGCGGAAGTGCAGCAGGCCGAGGGGATTGTCGCGGAGCAGCTCGCCGAGTTTCTCGACCGTCGGGTCATTCACCAGGTAGCGGCGCCAGGGCGGCTCGGCGAGGCCGTCGGCCGCCGTCGCCTGGCGGGCGAATTCGGCGATCTCGGCCGGAGCCAGATCCTGTTTGACGGCTTTCTTGAGTGCCTCCCGGGCGGCTTCGGCCTGGACTTTGGCGACCAAGCTTTCCGCCTGGAAAGCCGTCACCGCCTCGGTGTGCCGGTCTTCGGCCTCCTTCACCAGCCGGCGGAGCGGCCTGGTCGCTTCGAGCAGTGCCGGGGTCTTGAGCACGCCGGGGCGGCCGACGATGGCGCCCCAGAGGTTCGGAACGACCGACCAGTCGTCGTACCGCTTCGGGCGGATCGCGACCCGCCGCCCGACTAGGGCGGCAGCGGAGATGACCGCGCCGATGACGGGGAAATCGAGGCTGCAACCGACCCGCTGGGCGATGTCGTCCAGCCAACCCCGGAACGGCCCGGGGATCATCACCTCGTGCATCAGAGGGACCGTCGGCAACTGGCTGCGGAGCGGCCGGGGGTCGCCCGACCAGTCCACGGGCTCGCCGACCTCCTCGCGACTTCCCGAGCCGATCGCGTCGGGGGAGATGGGCGTCGCCTGACCCGCCGGAGTGGCGAAAGGGACGGAGATTTCCTCCGCCCCGTCCTTGGCGACACCGCCCGAGGCGGCCCGGTCGAACGCCTCGCCGGGCGCCAGTCGGGGGCCGTCCCCCACCCCACACGAGCCAGCCTGCCCGGCCGGCCCCGATGCCTTGGGGGCTCGAATCGCCTCCAGCGGGGCCGAATCCGCCAGGCGTTCCAACTCCGCCCGCGCTTCGGCCCGCCACGGGCCATCTCGGGCTGGGTCGTCAACCCGCGCGGCGAGCCATTGCTCTATGTCCTCCCCCGCGGCGAGCTTGGGCAGGCGGACGATCCGGATCGTGGGAGCGGGTTGCAACTTGGCTAGCTGCGCTACGATGCCGTTGGCGAACCCCTCGACCGGCGCGTCGGCGTCGGGGAGGATGATGACTTCGGTCCCTGCCAGGGGGGTCCAGTCGCTCTTGTGCGGCGACTTCGCCCCGTGGGACGGGGTGGTCGCCGGCAACTCGATCCGCCAGACGAGATCGACGCACTTCTCGCCCTCGGGCAAGTAGACCCGGCGACACCCGGTGAGTTCGGGGAGGCGATACAGGGGGAGCAACCCGGGCGGGTCCCCGATCGCGAACCCGGAGCCCGAAGGATGGATCGGGCGATAGTCCTTGCCGCCTTTGTCCCCGGCATCCCCGGCGGCGTTCTGGAACCGAACCACGGAGAACGTCTCGGAACCGGCGGCGGCGTGGTAGACCCATCGGGCCTGGGCGCGCCAGCTCGCGTCGGACTTGCCGTCCCGGGATAGCCTCAGCCCCCAGAGGACCGCGTCCACCGCCGCCTGGAAGGTCGGGTGGACCTTCCGAACCCTGGCCTTGCCCGCCGGCCTCAAGACCTGCCCCGATTTCGCGACCCTGCCTCCGGCCACGTCGAGCATGAACAGGTCGGCCAACGTCAAGCCGATGGCCGAGAGGATGGCCCCGGTCGAGCAACCGGCGCCCGCCTCGTCGACGTGATGGCAATGGATGAGGCAACGCCCATCGTCGCCGATCCTGATCGATAGGTTGTTGCGGCCCCCGTCGTGGGCCGGGCACCGACTCTCCCAGGAGTCGGGCCCGACGGATCGCGGCGCGAAGCCGCGTTGCTCCAGGCGTTCGAGGATGGCCCGGGTGGGATCATTCATCGGGTCCCCCCCCGCGCACGCCCGCGCTCTGTGTCTCGATCCAGGCATGGACCGTGTCGGGCCGCCATAGCGGCATCTTGCCGATGAGGAGATCCGGGCGCGGGAACCTGCCGGCCGATCGCTCGCGTTCGAGGGTTCGACGCGACACCCCGAGCGCTTCGGCCAGGTCATCCAGGCGGAGGGTCAAGCGCTCCGTGCTTCTCCATGTCGTTCGGGTGTCGGCGAGGGTCGCGTCGAGCGACGAAGGATCGGGGGCGGAGGCCGGGGAAGGCTTCTGGCGACGGCTCAAGGGGCACCGCCTACGCCCTCGGCGTGATCGAGGGCGGCTAGCACTTCGGCCAGGCTGAACCGCAAGACCTTCGGGGAGAGCTTGCGGGCCGGAATCCGACCCTTTCGATACCATCCGAGGATGGTCCCGGGCCTGACGCGAAGGCGCGCGGCCAGGTCCTCGGCGGTCATCAGGTCATCGGGCGATAAACTCTGCGTTCGTCGAAGCTCCGAGTTGGGGTCGCACCATGCGTCCTCACCCGGATCCCCCCGTTATGCAACTAACACCGCGCATAACGGCTGCATAGTCAATCCAAGCCGATGCTTACGTTCTGCATAAAAGAGTCACCGATCCTTCGGCCGTCCCCTCGGAGGCGGGCCTTTGTCGAGGTTTCTTGGATCGGTCGTAAGGATCGCTGGCTTCGGTCCGTCCAGTGGGGGCAGGACATTCCCGCCTTCCATCCAATTCTTAACGGCGGCCAAGTCGCGGGACACTTGGGATTGCTTGCCTCTATCTCCGTAGACGTCCAAGGCGATCCCGGCTTGTGTCTTTTCGGAACCCAGCACGAACTTGAGTCTGTAACACTGGATCGCCGCATCGCTGGGCTGCTTCGATGACGGAATGGCCTTCGATCGATCGTGTCCGTCCGGCGGGCCCTTGGTCTTCGATGGGGCCTGTTCGGCGTGCCGGTTCGGCGGCAATAAGATATCGTCAACAAATGCAGTGCTTGGGCTCGCCTTCGCGCTCGCCATCCAGATCCACAGCTCGCCGATCAAGGAGGTGCTTTCCCGCAAGGTCCACCCATTGACGCAGCGGACATACTCCTGTTCGTCCTGGAACCAAGGCACGGGTAGAAGATGTCCCCCGGGACAGACCGGCAGGCGGTCTTCCAGCTTCGCTCCCGGGGTCTGATCGCGCAGCGATGGCAAGTCCGCCCCGAGTCGGCGAAGGGCTCCGATGCAGGTTCGGCACGCCTCATGAAGGTCGAGGGCGAACCCCGGATCGGCATCGCCCCGACTCTCCCATCCGGAGAACCAAGCTGACCATTGGTCGAGCAATCGGCGGAGACGAGAGGCGTTTCGCCAGCCTTCGATGGCACGTTGCCGCAATTTGGGGTCGTCGATCCGGGTCAATTCATCGGGATCGGGCAACGGGCGGGCGAGTCCAACGCCCGGTGGCTCGGTGGGCATGGTTCCCCCCACACGAATTGGGCCGGCCCGGCGAGGAGTGGTGGTAGGGGTCGCCGCGTCCTCGCCGGGCCGCTTGGTCGTCCGCTGGCCAGCGGACGACCGTCCCACATCGATGATAATCCGTCCATGCGGAGTCGCCAAGACCTCGCGAATCCTTTAAGCCCCGGACAGTGAAGATCGGGGTGCGGGCCGAAACCGCACCCCGATTGGGCAGTTCAGAGGATGGGTCCGGAGCAGACCCGGTCGATCGCGTGGGCGTCGTCCGCCCTCGCGTCCCATTCGGCGTCGGTCGGTTCGGGGTCGTCGTCGGGCGTGTTGAGCAACTCGGCGGCCTCGGTTTCTTCTTCGGCGGTGGGGGCGAATTCTGGGCCGGCGGTGGGGCGGAAGTCGTCGGGTTCGGGGCCTAGCCCCCAATGATGGTCGTCGACTCAATCGGGCCAGGAATCGCGTTGGATGGCGGGGGTGGCCGGGTTGACGTTGCGGGCGAGGGCGATCGGGGCGAGAATCGACATCGGATCAAGCTCCAAACCAGCTTGGTTCACCGGGCCGGGGGCGTGTACAAGACGCCCCCGGTCCATTTTATTTCGGGGATGACGTTCACCCCCGCCAGACAAAGTATAGACATTGTAGTGCAGTAAATCAAGCTCGCTCCCACGGTTTTCCTGTAGGGCATTGCATTACGAAAATCTCGCGATGTCGTTGCCGTCCTCGCAGATGAGGACTATACTTTGTAGTGCGAAATCCGACGACAATGATCCCGAGATGAGGCGGTGCGGCATGGCCAAGGGGTGAGCGGGCCGGCGGATCGAGGAGGCGGGCGGGGTGATGGGCACTCCACATCCTGATCGGGAGGCCCTCCCGTCGGGAGCACGGCCCCGGGCGGAGGCCATGTCGGACGGCGAGCCGGTCGCCGAGGGGAAGCCCGACGCGTCAACGCCCCCGAAGCGACGGGGACGCCCGAAGGGATCGGCGGAGGGGCCGAAGGGGAACGTCCTCTCGATCCGGGGGTCGGAAGCCTGGCGGGTGTGGGTGGGCCGTCTCGCCGATCACGGCCGGCTCAAGGTCGCGGACGTGATCGATCGGGCGCTGATCGCCTACGCCAGGCAGGAGGGATTCGACGAGCCGGCGCCGAGGCGTTGAGTGTGGAAAGAGGACCCCGGGTGCCTGCGTCCCTCGGAGGAAGATCACCGGCTCGCCGGTTTGGACCGAGCGGCCCGACTCTGGAGGCGTCTCCCATGTCGAACGACATTATGCCCCGGAATGCAACACTCCCGAGCCTGCCTTCGGTCCCCCAAGAAAGGGTCCTCGTGGCCCTCCTCGGCGGAGCCAGCGTCACCTCGGCGGCCAAGGCCGGGAACGTTGACCGGGCGACCGTCCATCGATGGCTCGCCGAGGATCCGGCCTTCATCGCCGCCTACAATTCCTACCGCATGGAGATGGTGGACGCCGTCAGGCAGGAGATCCGCTTCCTCGCCTCCGAGGCAGTCAAGGCCCTGCGAACCGTCTTGACCGACAAGGAGACCCCGGCGGCGGTGAAGCTGAAGGCGGCCGGCGAGATCCTCAAGCTCGTCCTCGACGAAGGGCCCAGCGGGCCGACAAACGTGGAGGACGTCGAGGCCGCGATGAAACGACGGAACCTGAACCGCAGATTGGGTGTTCGGACGGATCGGTTGACGTAGGGTGGTGGATGGGGGTGACCTCAACCCGCGCCAAGACATGGCACCGGTCCCGTGGACTCCCCTACGAATGGCGAATGCCCCGACACGAGCGTACTCGCGGCGACGCCGTGCGACGGGCCCGGCGTGTTGCCCCGGAGACGCGAGCCTTTGCGGACGTCGGGCGGTGTGGTACGCTTCCGCTCGACCCGATCGCCACCGCGGGCCCCCGATGACTCAGGAGCGGCGGGGCGGCCACCCGCCTGCGCGGGCAAAGGACCGATCATGCTGCCGCTCGCCGACCTCAAGCCCGGGCAGTCCCTCGACGGTCTTGAGCCCGACGCGGTCGCGACGGTCGTGGCCGTGGTGCCGATCGCGGCGGACGCGGTCCGGGTCATCTACACCACGCCCGACGGCACGCTCAAGGACCGCCTGCTGAACGCCGCCGACGAGCCTGGCATCGGCCTGGCCACCACTGAACGTCCGTGGTCCTTCGACGGCGACGGCGCCGCGTTCCAGCTCACCTGCGAGGCCAAGCGGATCGACCTCGCTTTCCTGTTCGACCCGATGATGGCGGTCCACACCTCGAACGTTGATCCGCTGCCGCACCAGATCACCGCCGTCTATGAGTCAATGCTCCCCCGCCAGCCGCTCCGCTATGTCCTGGCCGATGACCCCGGCGCCGGGAAGACAATCATGGCCGGGCTCTACATCCGAGAGCTCGTACTGCGGGCCGACGCCCGCCGCGTCCTGATCGTCGCGCCCGGCAGCCTCGTCGATCAGTGGCGGGACGAACTGTTCGAGAAGTTCGGGCTGGAGTTCCGCGTCTATTCCGCCCTCCTAGAGCAGGCCACGCCGGGCGGCAACCCGTTCGAGGACCACCACCAACTGATCGTCCGGCTCGACCAGATGGCCCGCAACGAGGACCTCCAGGCGAAGCTCTGCGCCGCAGGGTGGGACCTGGTCGTCTTCGACGAGGCCCACAAGCTCGCCGCCCACTTCTACGGCTCGAAGCTGGAGACGACCGGCCGGTACCGCTTCGCAGAGCGGCTTGGGCGGGACACGCGGCACCTGCTGCTGATGACCGCCACGCCGCACAACGGCAAGGAGGAGGACTTTCAGCTGTTCCTCTCGCTCCTCGACTCCGACCGCTTCTACGGCAAGTTCCGCGACGGCGTCCACAAGGTCGACGCCTCCGACCTGATGAGGAGGATGGTGAAGGAGGAGCTGGTCAAATTCGACGGCACCCCGCTGTTTCCGGAGCGCAGGGCGTACACCGCCAACTACACCCTCTCGGACGCCGAGGCCGCCCTCTATGAGGCGGTCACGAACTATGTCCAGATGGAGATGGGCAAGGCCGACCAGCTCGACGGCCAGCGCAAGGGATCGGTCGGGTTCGCCCTCACCACCCTCCAGCGGCGGCTCGCCTCAAGCCCCGAGGCCATCTACCAGTCGCTCCGCCGCCGCCGCGAGCGGCTCTCCCTCCGGCTTCGCGAGGAGAAGCTCGGCGACCGCGGGAATCGCCCCCTGGCCGAGACCCTCGAACTCGTCCCGGAGGACGAAGACGACCTGAACGCGGGCGAGCAGGAGGCGTTGGAAGAGAAGATCGTGGACCGGGCCACGGCCGCCAAGACGATCGCCGAGCTGGAGGCCGAGATCGGGATCCTCCAGGCCCTCGAACAGCAGGCCAGGCTCGTCGTCGCGTCGGGCCAGGACCGCAAGTGGGAGGAGCTATCGATGCTGCTCCAGGACAACCCGGAGATGCACGATGAGGCCGGCCAGCAGCGGAAGCTGATCCTGTTCACCGAGCACCGCGACACGCTCAACTACCTGCACGCCAAGATCGCCGGCGTGCTCGGGTCCGAGGAGGCCATCGTCGCCATCCACGGCGGCACCCACTCCGACGAGAGGAAGAAGGTCCAGGCGCTCTTCCGCTCCGACCCCGGCGTGAAGGTGCTCGTCGCCACCGACGCCGCTGGCGAGGGCGTGAACCTCCAGTGCGCCCACCTGATGGTCAACTACGACCTGCCCTGGAACCCCAACCGGCTGGAGCAGCGATTCGGCCGCATCCACCGGATCGGCCAGACCGAAGTCTGCCACCTCTGGAACCTCGTCGCCAAGGAGACCCGGGAGGGGGAGGTCTTCCACCGCCTGCTCGAAAAAATCCGGGTCGAGTGCGACGCCCTCAAGGGCCGGGTGTTCAACGTCTTGGGCGACGTGTTCGAGAGTCGCAGTCTCAAGGAGATGCTCCTGGAGGCGATTCGCTACGGGGACCAGCCCGAGGTCCGGGCCCGGCTCACCACCCGGATCGACCACGCCTTCGACCACGACCACCTGCGGGCCCTGCTCAACCGCAACGCGCTGGCCCAGGAGACGATGAGCGGCGACCGGCTGTTCCGGGTCAAGGAGGAGATGGAGCGGGCCGAGGCCCGCCGCCTCCAGCCTTACTTCGTCCGCTCCTTCTTCCTCAAGGCCTTCGACCTACTCGGCGGGTCGGCCCACAAGCGGGAGGCCGAGCGGTACGAGATCACCCACGTCCCGGCGGCGATCCGCGAGCGCGACCGCCGGCTCACCGGCCGCAACCGCCGCGAGCAGGAGCCCGTCCTCAAGCGGTACGACCGGATCGCCTTCACCAAGGACGCCGTCCAGCCGCTCGACAGGCCGGGCGCGGCCCGCGCGGTGCTCATGCACCCCGGCCACCCGCTGATGCTGGCCGTGACCGACACGCTCCTGGAGGCGAACGCCAACCTGCTCCGACGCGGGGCCGTGCTCGTCGATCCGGCCGACGACGCGGACCGGCCCTGGCTGCTGTTCCTGCTGCTCCACGAGGTCAAGTCCGGCGACGGCACCTCCCTGTCCCGGCGGATGCAGTTCGTCCGCGTGGAGCCGGACGGCACGGCCTTGTTCGCCGGGTGGGCGCCGCACCTCGACCTGGAGCCGCTCCCCGCCGCCGACCGGCCGCTGCTCGGGGACCTCCTGAATGCCCCCTGGATTCGCGCCGACCTGGAGCACAAGGCCGTCGCCCTGGCCGCCGCGACGCTCGTGCCGGGCCACTTCCGGGAGGTCGCCGACCGCCGGGTCGAGCACGTCGAGAAGACCCTCGCCGCCGTCCACGACCGGCTCACCAAGGAGATCAAGTTCTGGTCCGACCGCTGGGTGAGGCTGGGGGAGGACGCGAAGTCCGGCAAGGACGTGCGGCTGAACCTCGACAACGCCCAGCGCACCCTCAACGACCTCCAGGCCCGGCTCGACGCCCGCAAGAAGGAGCTGCACGCGATGCGGCACGTCCAGAACGGCACCCCGGTGGTGCTGGGCGGGGCCTTGGTGGTGCCGGCCGGGCTGCTCCGCCCGCTCCGGGGCGAGGGCCCCGCGCTGTCGGCCGCCGACGCCGCCGCCCGCAAGCGGGTCGAGACGCTCGCCATGCAAGCCGTCACCCGGTTCGAGGAGGCGAAGGGGCACCGCGTCGTCGACGTCTCGGCCGACAAGTGCGGCTGGGACCTCTCGTCGTACCCGCCCGCCGCGAACGGGGCCCAGCCCGACGCCCGGCACATCGAGGTGAAGGGCCGCGTGAAGGGCGCGACCACGATAACCGTCACTCGCAATGAAATCCTCTACGCGGTCAACCAGGGCGACCGGTTCGACCTCGCGATCGTCTTCGTGAACCCGGACGACAGCACCGAGGGGCCGCACTACCTGCGGAACCCGTTCCAGCGCGAGCCCGACTGGGGGGCCGCCAGCGTGAACTACTCGATCACCGACTTGCTCAAGCGGGCGGGGGGCCATTCGTGACCGACGCCGTGATCTCCCCCAAGAAGCTGATCGAGGTCGCCCTGCCGCTCGACGCCATCAACGTGGCGTCGGCGCGGGAGAAGTCGATCCGCCACGGGCACCCGTCCACGTTGCACCTCTGGTGGGCCCGCCGGCCACTGGCGGCGGCGAGGGCCGTCATCTTCGCCCAGCTCGTCCACGACCCCGAAGACCTGTGGCGGTGCCAGAACCCCGGCGTCGAGCCGAACGCCCAGGTCAAGGGCCACTGGACGAAGGCAGACGATTGGAGATAAGGCCGTTCAGGTAGGCCCTGGCGGTCGGCTGGCCTGGCTGAGCGTGGGTAGCAACCCTTGCCTCGCGGGAAATCCGACGACGGCCAGCAATTCCTCGACCGCCATCAC
>JAABUP010001601.1_pt1 | contig 47312 bp, 58 predicted proteins | sample 5559201 | NCBI WGS metagenome assembly JAABUP01 (sample SAMN10711887, study PRJNA513373) | rock metagenome | isolation source: Antarctica rocks | place: Antarctica
CCCATGTGCATCAGATCCTTGAGTCTGTGGGGCATCCTCAGGACCAGGTGCATCTTGGCCCTGCCCATGTGCATCAGATCCTTGAGTCTGTGGGGCATCCTCAGGACCAGGTGCTTCTTGGCCCTGCCCATGTGCATCAGATCCTTGAGTCTGTGGGGCATCCTCAGGACCAGGTGCATCTTGGCCCTGCCCATGTAAGTCAGGTTCATGTTGCCTCGCCATCTGCCCTGAGGGCAGGACCTCAATGGGGGCCACAATTGACCCCAGACCACCATGCTGCTGATAAAGGGGGGCATCAAGTTGGCTCAACCCCTGCTCAATCTCCCGGTCTGGCATGTGCGCTGGAGTGATGGTGCGTAACGCTGTCCCTGCCAGCATAGCAACAATCATGCTGATCATGACATGCACTCATTACTGCTCTATATATATATATATATATATTTGGATATAATATATAATATGATTATAACGTATATTTTTGGATATGTATCAACAGAACTGAATCTACATATATGTCAAACATATTGTGATGATGGCAATGTATGTATACTATGTGATACACTGCAAACATAAAAAGGGAGCAGAGACAGTCACCATAATCATCTTAGCTAGACTCGCAAAGACGCATAATGAAATTGATGACACGATGAAGTGGCAGCATGACAAGTTGTGAGTGTGTATGAGGTAGGTAGGCATGCAGAGCAGGCGTGTCCTGCCTGCAGGCATGATGCGGGCGCGCTTATGCCTCTGCTCCTGCCGTTGTCGCTGCTCATGCTTTTTGGAATTTACATGTGAGCCTGAAGCGCTAGATGTCACATGGCTTTCCAAAGGCGACATTGGCTGCAACCAGATTGGGGTCTCATCAGGCTTGTTGCTCTCCTGCCCTGCTGAGCTGGGGTCAGGGTCAGGGTCAGCAGCAGGGGCTGCTTGGTGTGGCCCTGCAGGCTCAGCCTGGCCTTCAGGGGCATGCTGAGCTTGTCCTGCTGAGTCAGCTCCAACATCATCTTGATGCTGCTCGGCTAAGCTTGCACCAGCATTAGAGGCTGTTTGATGCTGCCCTGCTGGCTGCTGATCAAGGGCGTTTAGATGAAGCCCTGCAGAACGCTGCTCTGCAGAGGCAGCTGCATGCGCCTCCTGAGTCTGCTCACTGGGGGCTGTTGTGTGCTGTCCCTGAGACTGATGCCCTGAGGCTGTTGCTTGCTGCCCTACCAACTGCCCTGTTGACTCCTTCCTATTAGCTTGCTGCTGACCATTGGTAGTTGGCTCGTTGCCAGCATGTGATAGCTGACCTGGGCATGCAGCTGAAGCTGAGGTGGCAGCTGATGTAGTCATGGTAGTGGCCACCATGGGCAGAATGGTATCAGCACTGCCCAACACCTCCAGTACATCCATGGCCCCTGAGAGACAATGAGAACCTTGTTGGCCAAATCTCACACAGGGGCCTGGATGTATCCACAGAATTTCCTGTGGCTGCATGTGATGTTGCGCTAGCTGGCATGATCATTGCCTGTCATGATCAGCAGCACAGCACAGCACAGCACAGCACAGCACAGCACAGCACAGCACAGCACAGCGCAGCGCAGCTTGTCTTTGTATGCTAGACGAAACATCTATCCTTTTTGTTGTTGTTTTGTTGTTTCTGCCTGTGATGCATTGCCTGTGAAGGGGCTGAAATCGCGCATGATACTAATCAGCAGCTCAACACAACCCACTGTGTCAAAGGCAGGACCCTCTACAAACCAAGCCACCTTTTGTAGCCATGTTACACAAAGTATTGTGATGATAGATGATGATGGGGCAGCAGTCAACCTGTGTTGCTGCAGGCCGACTTGAGGTTCCAGAATGCCTCCTCAGTGGTATTGATTATGGCTTGTCGTGTCACGTCTTGTCTCTTACCCTCCATGAGATACTGCCTCACCTGCATGACAATCAAATAATGATAATACTATAATAATAATAATAATAATAATAACAACAATAATGATGATCATAACGCTTTCCAGCTCATGATGAGCTAGGTACGTGCATGACAACCAAATTCAGGCTGTAGATGGAGCGCTTGTATCGTGTTGGCGCTGCAGTGTTTTCAGAACAGGTAGAATTTCTGAGCTGGATTGGAGATGAGTCACATCAATTTGATGGGCCACTAACCACATTTATGACAGAAGTCAAGCCCCTTATTCTACTTCCCGTATTATTGTGCAAGAGTGGGAGCTTGGGAAACAGTCCAACACCCAAGTGAGGTCATGCACAAGCTGTTTTTGGCATAAGACGTGGTTCAAAAATGGTATATGCTGGAAAATAAGGAAAGGCTTACCCTCCTGAAGTATGCAGTCGAGGCTGACTGCTCAAAGGAAATGCCCACCCATAGGATGAGATCTGCCTGTTGCACATCTTCTTCCATGATGTCAAACACATCCTCAGGGGTGATCACATCATCTGCATCAGCACTGCTAATTAGGGACATGTGACATATCTTGACAACAATCAGTGTATGACTGTTGAAAGAAACAAGCCAATTCCATTTGCACAATAAGGTGTTTCCTGGTTGGGACATCAGCAAAAGCCATCAGCACCTGCTGACCATGGGTAGCTGACTCAGCAGCTGTCTCAGCTCTCGGAGACACATGCTAGCTGACCTGGGGATGCAGCTGAAGCTGAGGTGGCAGCTGATGTGGTGATAAGTTCAGACAGCGCTTGATGTACTACATCGCAAAGCATAACATCCATAAATTGCAGCTGTGAAGGAGCTTCTTGTGGGTGTCGTACGACAGCACCAAGCATCAGGCATTTGGTTACATAGAAGCAAGCAAATCTGACAAGAAATGCCTTGCTCAGCATCACGCATGACACAGCGTGTGTCTGTAGGCCATGTTTCAGCGCAGCTTGATCTTTGGCAGTGTCTGGCAACTGTTCAGAGCTGAGATACCCCCAAACGTGTTGAGCACATAGCGCCAGAACCACATGTCATGCTGCCAACTTTGTAGTTCCACTATGATGCTAGTGCGACAGCAACACATGACGAGAAAGAAGAAGAAGAGGAAGAGGGCAAAGACATATAAGTGGTGAATCACAGAGGTAGGTACCTTCAGCGTCATCATACAACATGATGCGGCAGCGAATGGCTTCGCAGTCGCACTTGGTGCATGGCACTGGCTTCTTGCTTCTCAACTTCCTTAGTAATGCAGGAGTCATCATGACTACGACGCCACATGATGGACACACCAGCTGATTGATGTTGCCGTGCATCTCCACTGTCTGACCTGTGATAATAACAATAACAATACTGGTGACAACAGTAATAGTAGCAACAGCAACAGCAACAGCAACAGCAACAACAGCGACAACAACAGCAACAGTGACAATGACTTCGTCGATGATAGTGATGATGATAATGGCTACGACGGCAATGATGATCACAACAATACTGACCACGGTAATGACAATCAAAGCAAATGTGTGTGTTGCTGCCGTGGGGCAACACTTGTTCCAGAAAAAAGAACTTCAAAGATCAATCAAGCCATTGAGGTTCTCAGTTGTGCCATCACACTGACAACTCACGGAGCAGTTTCACATTTGTGCCATCACCCTGACAAATCACGGAGCAATCTCACTCATCATCTCTTGACTCATGCAATGACAAGGTAACAGCTACTCATCATTGTACATACCTAACCCTAAGCCAAAATTGTCTCATACATTGGCACGAACGAGAAAGAAATTGCAGCATGGAGAGAAATTGCAGAAAGGCAGGTACGGTAACTGGGGCTGACCTGCAGGGTTATTGTCCACATGCCAAGTGTCCATACCAGCAGCCTCTGCCAAGCCATCAATGTTCATGGTGTAGTGCCTCAGCAGCTTGTGGGCTCCTGCAACCTGGGCTAAGGCTCTGTGCCCCAGGCCCGGCCTTGCTTTGCATGCTTCTGCATAGATGTCAGCAAAGAACGCCTGCAGAGCAGCAGCAGCACTGGGGATGATCAGATGCGCAGCTGGGATGATCTTTGGACTGGGTTTCTGTATGACAGCCACTCATGCTAGACTATACTCAGCATTCGTGATCCTAGACTCGGCTTGGCTTTTTGGCGGGCTCTGCATAGGTCCTGCAAAGAGAGCTTGCATGCAGCAGCAATATGCGTGCTTGGATGCGCAGCTGTAATAATCTGAAGCTGAGTTGATTCAGGAAATGCAGTCATGCTGGCTTGACATCTGTGGTCTAGGCTCGGCGTACATTTAGGAAAGAACGAGAAAATTCTTTGTCTCTGACACTCTGACACTTGACAGTCAACATGAACATTTGGAGATGTGCAATGTTGAGCTTATGGTAGTGGATCATGCAACTTCATGGTTTTTTTGCTGAGTGCAAGTCAAGACGACTAGGGACTTGACGACGTCATTACAAGCCAGAAATTATACATAACACATTACTCTGCCGTGACGATTCTGCTCCAAATTCGCCAGAGGAGAGGCAGAACTTGAGCGCACTGGTGTCAGAATGGTCCTGAGTTGATGGGCGCATACAATGTACAGACTGTCATGAGCTGGATGCGCACCAGGGCCTCTAACTTGCGCTTCTCATAGAAGCTGTAGGTGAACAGCCTCTTGCCATTGGAGACGTTGAAGCGCTTCTGGGCACGCTCATATAAGCCTCCCTTGGTACTGAACGTGGACATGCCTGGAAATGCAACACTGCTATGACATGAGCTTTGGTTCTTCATGTGCTTGCAGCGTGCTGAGAGGGACGCTGAGTGTCAAATGCATGCTAAAGGAACATGCTGAGGCAGTCAAAGTAAAGTTGTTAAGTGTGTCTCGTCAAAGGCAGTCTTTGCATTTCACCTGAGCCTGCTGATAAGCCGCTGCCACTGAACACGAGAAGTTTGGTACACCCTTGAGCAAGGTTTAGCAAATTCTCCAGGCCCTTGTCATCAGCAGGTGACTCTGTCAAGCCATCAGAACTGCTACATCCACGAGAGGCTCAGTCACACGGTTGTCTGCCAAGAGCATCGCTTACTCCATACAGCCATACAAAAGCTGCTATTTCGCTTGACAACGGCGTTGCGTTGCGACTACGAGACTCGGTCCTTGCGGACAGAGTATGTGTGAAATTTAGGAACACTTGAGGAGGCGGACGGCAGAGCCATCATGAACACTGCCGAACCTATTCCTGCAGTCTGATGCTCAGAGCTAGTCGACTGTGAACATACTTGAGCCTTGCGCGCACCTGTAACTGATCCTTTTGCGCTTCCTCTGACTTCTGAAGGTCTGTGCTTGCCCTGAGACGTCCATCAGCGCCAGGTTGTCGCAATGACCTCGCCTTGCTGACACCTTGATGTAAAGCATGTGGAGAATTCGGCGTTGACCGGTTAGTCATGGCCAACCATTTCCACCTTTCGAAATTCTGACAGTACCTACGAAATTCTGAAGGAAGAGTCCAGTACCTACACATGGTGGGTAGAGCAGGTGAAGCAGGCCAGATTAGGCAAGACCTTCATCACAAGCAAAGGTATCTCGAGCATCCCATGAGGGACTGAAAGGACATCTGCCGGCTCTCAGTAGCCCCAGTGCCATGCCTGCACAGTCAGCTGCTTTCAGACTCCGCATTCAAAGTTCCCTCTGCTTCTGCTACAAGCACAGCATCAGCAGGGTTTGAGGACAGTAATGCTGAGTCACACAGCGAGTAGACCAGCAGTCAGCCAGCAAGGTGCACAGGCAAAAGTGTGTCATCTCGCGGACTGCAATCACCCCCTCCTCAGCTGAGTCCCTGTAGGGACTGGGACAGTAAAGCAAAGGCCAAAGAGGAGGTTGTTTGTGACAAGCTCACGCTAGGCAGTGACAAGCATGTGCATTGGGCCGCAAAGTGTCCTTTGGGGTTGCCGCGTAAGTATGCATTAGTAAACTCATGTGTGCTTAGCAGGTCAAGTTGTGGCGGGTGGACAACATGCAACTGCAGTTTGTTGCTAGGCTTGCATCCCGAAGTTGCTCAAGAAGAGCATTGTGGCAAAAATGACAGAAAGCCCAATGGCTGCACAGCCAAACATCATGCTGTGAAAGTCACGCAATCAACAGAGTTGGCAGCAGTCTATCGATATTGTTTCAACTACAGACTGCCTAGGCCTCAAATGGCATAGAAACAGAGGAAGCTGAATGATTGATTCAAGTGACTGACTCGTGTAATCGCTCTTGTTGATGATGACGCAGCCTGCCATAGCATAGGATTGGCAAAGGCGGCTGCGGACTTTGCTTTCATGGTAGCCCATCAACCTGGCCACTCAGCAAGCTTCCTTGACGCCATCAAAAGGGATAGAGTTTCATCTTGCTTTGGTTCATGTCTTCTTAAGGACTGCAATTGTGAGATCGAAGCAGTTTCCTCAACCATCTGGTGTTGTATTCAGCCTGTGTGTGATGTTTTGTACAGTCAATGTATGTGCCTGCGTGCAGGCCTGGAGGTAGCCTTGTGCTGGCCGCAATTGTTTCATTGTTCTGTTTCAGTTGTTAAACGCCTGTATGCCTGTTTGTGGCGTGCCTGTGCTGTTGCTGCTGTTCTGTCTGGGTCTGCAGCTTTTAGCAACGCTGGCCTGCCTGTCAACAAGTCGTGCTTGCCTTCTGAGCACCGCCTGCATTTCATCAGCCATCACTTGCCTGCATCCTTGTGCCTGCTTTGCTTATTGGCACAGCACGTCAAGGGTTGCAGCAGCTGCCGTTGGCGACAGCCCAGACCTGGGGAAGTGCTTAGGAGTGCCGTTGACACTATCCCCCTTGTTGTGCACAGGCATGCATGCGATTGCTGCTGCGCACACCTAGGTGAGGCGTCCTGGCAGCATGCTTTTGCCAAGTCAGATCTCAGCAGCATCCCTTTGCAGAATCAGATTGCCTGCATGAGCTCTTAGGCACTCAGCCCTTGCTGTGGCCACCACTATATCATGACCCTGCTCAGTGCAATGGCTGCCAGCACACTTTAGTCATCTGCTGCTGTGCAGTTGATGCAGTGCCGGTGCAGGCGTCACTGCTGCCTGGATAAGCACCTCTTTTGCCGTTTCTCTTGGGTACTCGTTTCACCCACTGACATGCAGTAGTCAGCACGGATGATGTTGCTGCTTGACATGGCCAGCTTGAGCACTGCATGGTCTACGGCTTTAAGCCATTTTGCTGGTCAAAAAGATGTTCACCACGTCCTGATCGAAGTGAACACAGCTGCAGACAGTTCTGAAACATGCTAAATTCGTGTGCAAATTTGTACAGGACATCTCAATGACACCTTTCCCCCCAACCCTCACCCCGGAAGGGGGGGGGGGGAGAAGGTGTCTTGAGACACAGCAGGTTTAAATTGATGTCACTGTGTCTAGATTTGCAACTTCGACTCACTGAGTCAGTGTTACCATCTTTCATAGACCTTGTTGCACTGACAGAAACAACCAGAAATGCTGAAGCAATTTCATGTGCTGCCTCTGCACAGAGGCCAGGCATGTGAAAAGCTGTTGCTGTTCTCTACATGCCAAATCATCATGTCAGATTATAACTTGTTTGAAATTTGGACTGCTAAGTGACCAGGTTATGTGTCATTGATTGTAGGCACGATGGCCATAGATGAGTAGGCTTCAGCTGCGCAGCAAACTAACCCCTGCAGGAGTTCTAAGCAGCCAAGAAACGTTCATAGCGTCTGTCGCTGACTGTCAGATCCAGGCTGACAATCCTGGCGGCTGGCCACAAGCGTAAGCACAACATGTGTTCTGCTCTCACCTTAGGCCAACCAGACTGCACTCCCTGTTGCATTGTGATGTACAGACTGCTACCATGCGCTGCTGCCTGATGCTGCTCCTGTCACGGTTGCCATGGCTGCTCTGCTCTGCTCATGTCTTGTGAAACGTTGCAAAGTACAAGACAGTGCAGGCATGACACAAGATTGTGCTGTACTCACCTGACCCAGCCAAAATGTATAGAGCAGCATCACACCTACTGATCATCGTTATTCAGCGTTTTGTTGTGTGGAAGCACAGAGCCTGGCCAAGTTGCTGCACAGCAACAGTGCAGCACCTAAAGTACCCACAGCAAAATTGCTGAGCACGCACAGCACAAGTTGATGCACTGCACCTGCTTGTTTCCTGCATAGCCTGCTGAACTTCGCGCTTCCGAATTTAGAAGCCTTCTGAAGTGCAGACCCACTGCCTGTGTGCTCTGTCTGCCGCCGGTTCATCTCTTGCGCCGGTTAGTCTCCTGCGTTCAAAAGCAGACCTCCATCCTGACCAGCTCTTGTTTTGCGCCACGAGGGTGGCGACTTTGTCTCGACACTCGAGGACTACTGTAGGAACTCAGTGGCATCTGCTCGTTTTTACTGTAACTTCTCAATAAAAAGAAACACGATCAGCCGCACACACTCAGTCATCGACGGCAGACTGCAGACTTTGCAATACAGCAGCACAAAGACCCCCGTCAAAGCGGTGCAGCACAAGCTTGGGCGGCAGTTTATGTCCCCCAGCGATCACCACTTCGCAACCCTCACCTCTACACATCAGCAAGCTCCGGACAAGAGCTGTCTTGCTGAACCTAGCTCTGAAGTACCACTGCCAGGCACATCGCATAATCCTGGCGCGATCGTGGTCGATCAGCAGCAAGACTTGCTACAGTGAGCACTCTCTTTTCAGCGCAAACGGAGTGCCGCACATGTCAAGCAGTCATCTTGGTTCAAGAAGTATTGGAGATCCTAGGTAGCTCCATACTTAATCAGAACAGTAATTGGGTCTTCATAATACTTGCTGCAGATGGCAGGAGCGCAAGATTCTGGCTGCCAAGCGCGCCTCCCAAAGCGAGCTGAGCGTTTCACAGGGTGACTGGTAAGCCTGCAACAACTTTGCAAATCTTTTGAAGAAACCTGTCTGTAGTCAGCAGCATGCATTCAGCTTGCTTGCAATATGGTGTGGTACCATGGACAACTCATTCTACATGCAGGCAGAAGCATGGCTATGCCAAGACAGACATCTGTTCACAGGCTGGCATCAGAGACACAGTTTCTAGAATTGACAGCAGGGTGAGTGCTAATTTGCAAAGGTTGCCATTGACAGCCTGTGCACGTAAGCATGCCCTTTTCTACCAAGCTTTGCCTTGATCTATGCTCTATAGCTCACAATGTGCATGGAATATGTCCTGACGCTCATGCTGAATGTTGCATGTCTTGTATCACAATATGTGAGAAAAAGCGGCCTGGAAAATGCACGTCATGTGTGGAAGATTGAGTTCAAACCATACAGCACAAATTGTAAGCCCTTGTTTGCCTGGGTAGCGTATTCACTATATGTGACAGCCTTCATGTTACTGGTCGAGCTGCATGAAAAGGCCTGCATTCCGATAGTTGTACGCAGTGTGCTGTCTGACCTGCACTGGATGTCACACAGTGCCTCTAGACACGTGTTTGAGAAACGTCACTGCATTCAATGTGTGTGAACTATACTTTGTACTCTGCAGAGGATGTCATATGAGTCATTTGTTGAGCTGTATGAGAAGCCGCGCATCCCAGTGGTCATCACTGGCTTGCAAGAAAGCTGGAAAGCACAGCAGCTGTGGAACCAGGCAGACCTTTCAAGGCGCTTTGGGAGCCACAAGTTCAAGGTATGGTCTGTATGACGCTGGGCAGCAGACTGAATTCTTGCACAGATTGGGTGTGCAAGCTAATTTGTGCAAAAATTCAGCTGAGCTGCATCAAAGTCATCACAGAGCTGCATGGGCAGGAGCTTGCATGTCTCATGTCTGCACAGATTGGAGATACAAACTCAAGTGCAAACACCTGGTGACATCAATCAGTGCTGTATCCCTGCAAAATTGGCTATTAGTTGTTGCACAGTATGTAACAGCTGAAGATGGTTTTCACACAACACCTGAGCTAAGTGTCATGCATCCAGGCTAGGGTAACGCTCCCACCTAGGCAATTGCTGGACACTGCAGCATGCACAAATGTCGCAGGTTGTATCTTGTATTACAAATCAGTATTTGGCACATGGCTTGCTGGCTGCAAGAACAATATGCGCCTGTGCGTATGGTGTGCATTGCTTCAGCGCAGTAAACAGCTATACTTTGTGCATCTGCGATGCTGCATGCCCTGCATGACATACATGTTGCCATAAACAGCAAAGACACATGCTTTGTGGGCTGGAGATAAACTCAGCTGTGCAGTTGGGCAGAGTTGGACTGCTTGGGCTACCGCTAGATTTGACAATTTTGTGTTTATCCGACCTTTCAAAGGCAGCATTGTGCTGCAGGTTGGAGCTGATGATGAAGGATATGCAGTCAGACTGAAGCTGAAGCACTTCCTAGGCTACCTGCAAGACGCAAAGCACATGCAGGATGACTCCCCCATGTACATCTTTGATGGCACATTTGGGGACCGGGATGGCAGCAAGGACCTGCTCGGGGACTACTCCATCCCTGAATGGTTCAGAGAGGATCTTATGCAGTTAGCTGGCGATCGTCGCAGGCCGCCTTACCGGTGAGCCGCGCTTCTTGGGGCTTTCTCCTGAGCAACGGCAGATTTGGCAGAGTGAGAGTGCCTGCATGGAGATGACCTGAGACATGACTGCTGCAATGCAACATTTGCCTGGTTTGAACACTGCCCACGTTTGTGCCAAGGCTTCGGACATTGTTCAGTCTGCATGCAGAGCATGACTGATCATGTGCTGTGCAGCCACACATGCTGGAGGTACAACCAGGACATGCAGCCACACACAAGTCACAGCCATACAAAAGGCATACAGCCACACAGAAGACATGCACAACACATATGTTGCGTGCTACAGATGGATCGTGATGGGACCTGCGCGAAGTGGCAGTGGCCTGCATGTAGACCCCTTAGCCACAAGCGCATGGAACGCTCTGATATCAGGTCACAAGCGCTGGGCGCTGTTTCCCCCAGGCACTCAGCGCCACCATGTGCTGCCCAAACTGCCTGGCCTAGAGAGGGAAGCCGTCAGCTGGTTTACACACGTGTATCCCTTGACACAGAGAGAGGATTGGCCAACCACTAAGCCGATTGATATCATCCAGGTGCGACTTCCTGTTTTTGTGATTACCAGTCGATTGCGAGGTGTATTCAGCTGTGTGGTCTGGGAAGCGGAGCTGTCAGCTGGTTTGTGTATACTTTGCAACCAGCCGCATTGACATGATTCAGGCGATTGTCTTTCTGTACATGAGTTGCTTGTGGTGTCATGTAATGCTCAAGCTATATGGAGATCAAACACAGAGGCTGTCAGTTGGCTTGTGCATGTCCGCCTGTCAGCACAGCAGGAGCATTGGTCCACAATTGCGCCAATGGACGACTTGTGGAAGCAGTGGTGATTATGTGTGTGCTGGTTGGGTTGCAGTAGTCATGCCTGCCATCTGACAAACTTAACCGCTGGTCTTTGGGCTTCGCCATTGAAGCTTACTAACATTGCCCTTACCTTTGTTTGTAGGGTCCTGGTGAGACTGTTTATGTGCCGGGCGGTTGGTGGCATACAGTGCTCAACCTAGATCTTACTACTGCAGTCACCCATAACTACGCCAGCACTGCCAACTTTCCCAAGGTACGTGTTGCTGTTTAGGCAGTTTGGTAGTTGTGTGACTTGCCATTATCTGTTGTATGCTGCCTGTTGCTGATCTCATATATGGCAATGGGGTTGAGAAACAACATTGCTTGGCTGGTTATTTTACCTGCTCCACAGTTTGCGACAATGCAAGCGCCCGTTTTTGCTTTTGTTTTGTCAAGGTGTATCATTTTGTATGACCCAACAGACTTTTCTGCTACGGTTCATATTCAACATGCTTCAAGCCTGCTTGCACACAGGGCACAGAAGGTGCAGATTGTGGCATTGCAGATGTGAGCCGCCAAGTCTTCAGCTGCTTGCAGGTATGGAAGCACACAAGCAAGGGCCGGCCAAAGATGTCTGCCAAGTGGTTATCTGTCCTGAAGCAACAGCGTCCTGATTTGGCAAGTGTGGTTTCAAAGCTGGCAAGCTGTGGTGATGACCAGTCAGGAACGTCTTCCTCTTCCAGCAGTAGCTCATCTTCTTCCAGCAGCAGTTCCTCTTCATCTTCATCCTCATCTTCATCCAGTGATGAGGATGATGATGAGGCTAACAGTAGGAAGAGACGCGCCGCTGATAGCACAGATGCTGGCCCCTCAAACAGCAAACGGCAGAAGACCGGACTGAAAGATCGGATCTAGAGTTAGGCAAAGTACCTATTGATCATAGTGTCATGCTTCACAACTAGTATGTGTGTATTACGAGCTCCTTGAAGTGCTGAAAAGGCACCTACTTGCATAGAATGGCAGTGTAGCTTGAAAGGTGTAGCTTGGAAGCGGTAGCTTGAGCTGATGTCTTTGCACAGCTATCAGGGAATAAGCTTGCAAATGCATAAGTTCACAATCTGATCGTGACAAAGCCCAGCCATTCTTTACTGTCAAGGTGACCTAATTACACCAGTGAAAGTTATGGTGTGGTTGTGACCACTTGGTCACAAGCAAGTTGGACCCAGGTCCTGATTAGTTGTCAGCTTGAACAAGGTTCTCTGATGCCGTCAATAAAAGGTGCAAAGCTTGTTAAGCATGCTGACACATCGCAGGCGCACGGTCAAAGTTGGTAAAATCCACAGGGCAGTTTAAGACTCGTGCGGATGTGGGCAGGTTGATCAGCGTATAAAATGACACACAGGGCCACGACATAAATGCAAACCAGCTGATCGGCGCTTGTCGCGACAAGCTTTGGCATTTGATGCTGGCAATGCCGCACAACCTGGTCGATGCGGTCAAAACCTTGCCTGATCGACGAGTCCAGGCTTGGCTTCCTGGGCCCTAGGGTTTTGGCCCATACTTGCCGGTCTTGGCTGTTCCCCGCCAGCCCTCAAGAATAGACCGTCCTCAGGATCGAAGCAGGAAGGCAGATTTACTCAGTCTGTCTTCCTCGGAAGGGCAAGGAACTAGTGGACAGGTGTTTAGGTGAGACGGTGCGCTGGCTCACCCACCGACCTCCCAAGGGGAGGGACTAGGGGCTCGGACTTGCAACTGGTGGTCCAGGGGGTTCCTCCTATAGGAGCTACCCCCTGGGGTCGTGTCTTTTCGACACGATCAGCAAGGAAAACAACCCTTTCTGAAGTACTGAATATCCCCTACTCTGGTTTGCTGGTTTTCATGCATTCACAGCAGTCCTTGATTCTCCATGATGCTCAAGTCTTGCTCTTGTGCACAGTCAATTCCAATAGTGCATAATAATTTCACTGCTGCCATCAAAGTTGTGCATACAAAGTGGCAGTATTTTGTGGCAGCTAAAGGCTACGTTACAGAAATTTCATGTCAAAAACCCAAGGTGAGACATTGAGCTGATCAGCTGATTCATGAAGGAATCAATGTGGCATGGCCCATGGGATGCCCATTTGCAACCATGACACAGGTGGAAGCGTCCTGTCAAATCGTGGACCAAAATGTACAGACATTGGAGGCTTAAAGCTGCAGAACTTACCCAAAAGTACTGAATCTGGACGACAAGGAAGATAATATAAAATCACGCCCATGCAAAAACCAACATGCGAGCGCTTAGCAATGCGCGATTCTGATGCTGAATGTAGCTTGACCAGGTTCTGATGATCCCCAAAAATTTAAGCACCCTTGCGCTTGTACTAGATGTCACAGCTTGTGTATCATCATAGCGGTGCCAAAGCACGGCTTCTTCTCAAAATTGCTAGGCCCACATTGCTTAGCTTGGCTGACTAGACTAACTTGCAATTACCATTCATGATGCAAGCAGACTGGCGCACAATACCCAGCAGAAAAATCCACATGCTTCAATGCCTTCAATGACAAAATTAAAACGTCCTCGCTTGCACCGCTCTCTGGCTGTGACATAAGTTACTATACCCTCTCTTCCAATGTATAATGTACACTCTGATGATGGCAGCATCTGGTCCCAACAAGTTTCGACAATGGCAGTATCATCGCCATTGCAACCCTCTTGATTCTTTGCAAAATTGTGGATGGTTGAGTAGATGCCCAAAGATTTCATCGAATCACTCACTTACATGGCCATTCACCCGAGCAGAATATGGAGCACTATCGTCAGGCAGGCAGGCATGGGCGTTACTAAAGGCTGCGTCCACCAACCTGCTGCTCAGCTTGGCCATGTCCTGGTGTGCCTGGGCTAGCCTGCATGAGAACCAGACAGCAGCTGTTAGAATCTGTCCAAATCAGCTGTTCTTGTATGGCGTCAAGGCTTGCAGCGCCCCTTCACTGCAGCATCACAAATTTTTGACAAGTGTCAGAAGTGCTATAGCTTTAGGCAAATGGGTGTGCGAGCTGTCACAGTGCTTACAGTCCGGAGCTGTGACAGTCTGGGTACCTTCTGTGCAATTGGGAGTTCACAGCATCCACTACATTCACAGGTGCATTTGCAAGCTGTCAAGATGGTCAACGCAAGGTGCAAACATCATCAAGCATGCAACTGAGGGCTGTCATGCTGGCTTGTTGCCTGCTTGCATGCAGCTCAAGGATGTCAAAAGAAGCTTCATGACACCTCAGATGGGCGCTGTCAGAGTGTTCAACAGCCACAGACATGAGAGCTAGCAGAGTGTACCCCTTAGCTTCTCAGATGCACATGAGTCTTTGTTGAACTGGACATATGCGTGCAGTTCTGGGCTGTCAGAGTGTGCAATTGCTGCATGCGTGAGCTCAGCGGCTGCTGAGGCAAGACTCACCTGCTTCTGACCTTGGCATGATGGCAGTCAGTAAGAGGGATTTCAGCATGCAAGTGAGTGACTTGCACTGTCTTGGACACATACCACGCACAACACATGGGTCATGTATCTATTGATTTTGGCAAAACAGCCTTACTTTTCAGCCAGGATGTCATTCTCTGCCTTCAGACGCTGGTAGCAGCTTGAAGCCTCTGTCTGTGCAGGTGTGATGGGGCTCACATCTCCTCCAGAGCTTCCAAATGGGTCTTGACCGACCTTGATCAAACTAGCGGTGCTTGATGCAGTAGTAATGCCAGAGACGCTGCGGCTGAGGCTCATCGCTCTAGGGGTGTAAGGGGTGCTAGCACTGGGGCTGAGGGGTTGAATCTGGGGCAAACTCACAAGTGTGTCAGCATCCTCAAGAATGTATGAACCCCTGCAATGCACAAACAAGGCCATGTGATAAAGAGGGAAGGTTTGCCATGCATGTCTCAGATTTACCATGATTGCAACCGCAAGCTTGACGAAAGGCAAGATGAAAGGCAAGACACAAGGCAAGATAAAAGGCAAGACAAAAGGCAAGACAAAAGACAAAAGGCATACCTCTCCTTCTTGAGGCTGCTGAATGTTCTGAGCAGCCTCGGCATTCTTCTGCGCTTGGCTTCCCTTGCTCTAAAATCAATCACCTGTGCCAGCAAGCAAACAGCCAACATGATGATGACCTTTTCGACCAATACGCAAGCGGCTGAAACCAATGAATGCTACTGTTTGCATATGCATACTTGCGCAGTGTTGAAAGCAGAGACTGTGTGACTAGTCTTGCTTGCTAGCATGCAACAGCACAGAGACTCCAGATGAGTCGACATTTGCGCTCTTTCACAAGCACTGGAAGCCTGCAGAGTAAACCACACTCCTACAATCACACAAGGCTCGCAAAGCTCATGCTAGATCTTGCCATCTTTACGTTTGCTGCCATGCGCGTGAGTTGGAGCAAAAGCTGAGGCTCTAGCTACATGACAGCATGTCCATGTTACCATGCAGGGCACATGGTGATTTCATATCAAAGCATGCAAAACCTAATGGAGTGACCTGTTTGGCAGCTGCCTTCAGAATTTCATTTTGCTTAGAAGGCAAGGTCCCTTCACCATTCAACAGCAGGTCCATGTGCGCTTGGGCCCTGCCAAGGTCTTCTTCCAGAGCAGAGCTGTACATCTGCAAATCCAGCGACATGTTTTCATCAACACTCGATGGAATTTGCAACATGGAGCTTGGCCTGTGGACCATTACTATGGCGTATGTGTGGCTCACCTGTAATTGAGTCACATCATCCTGCAAGAGGCGGCTGTGTTGCTGCTCACCATCATGGGTGACAGCCAACCTGTGATGCTCCTGTTGCAGAGCCTGAAAATCTTTTGCTAGCTGTTCAGCCTGCAACCAAAGTATGACGCCTCTGTGCAGGAGGTGAAACAGCATTCACTGTTACTGTTACCTTTGCCGTCACTGGTACTACAACTGACGCAGCAGTGCATATGACTTGGCAGTGCATCAAGGGGTGCATGCCATGCTGATTCTACTACTATGTCTGAAGATATATGCTGATTATATTTCTATATCTGTATCATGAATATCTTGGCTAAGGAAAATCAGTTGAAGCAATGCATGCTCCTTACTGAACTCTCTTGTGCATGGTATTCAGGAAACTGTTATACGAACCAAACTTGAGACAAAACCTTGAAGAGGCAATGAACAGTCACTAACAGGACCATGGTTGTCATCAAATCATCATCACCATCATTTATGGCAAGATCACTGTGCAAACAGTAATAGGCTGGAAAATCTGCACCTGCTTTTGGGAATGATCATAGTCTTTGCTGAGTTGATTGGTTTCCATCTGCAGTTGCTGCACCTGCTCACACCACCGCAGGCTCACAAGGCAGACAGTATTGGAGTTTCCACTCGCACATACATTGCTGGAGGTAGATCACAGGTCTGTTGATCAGCAGTGAATGCAGGAGCAACAATGTGTTTGCGAAGGACTTTTTGAACTAGACAAGTACTCTCCCTTGCACCGTGCATCATTGCCAAATGACACTCGACAATCAGAACTTCAATGTTTGCTTTGCAGCGGCAGCTTTGCCAATGCAAAATTGTCAACTTGCGGACAAGCAGCTATTGTGAGTGCCATGATTGGGGTGACATGACCTTGTGTGACTGTTATGCATGCATGGCATTGCATGCCTGCAGTCAGGACATCCTCATGTCCTAATTTGTCAAGCAGACCTGCAAGCAAGTCACCGTGCGAAATTTCAAAGCAATGAGGTAGAGTAGCAAAACATACCTGTGCATTCTTAGCACAATACTGCTGATGTAGCTGATGCAATTCAGCCCTCACAACTTTGTCTTGAGCGCTGTGATGCTGAGCTTGCTCAGCCATGAGCTTGTCATGCTGTGCATGCTGAGCTGCTAGAGATTCAGTCAACTGATGAATCTGAGCATGAGAGCAGTCAGCCTCCTGCTGAAGAAGATGCAACTGGGTGGTCAGCTTGGCAGCATGGTCTTCTAGCTTCATGTTAACATCTGTCAGGTGAAGCACCTTCTTGATTTCAGAGCTGGCACATTGCGCGCGCTGAAAGAGGTTTGAACCTTCAGGCTTGTCCAAGTGTGCAACAACCTCTTGCACCTGAAACCGTGGTGAGCGTTGAGATGGTGGATGCAGCTCTCTATTCAACATGCAATATGGCAGCACTGTAGGGTACAGCAAAGCAAACTGTGATCATCACACAGCTTTTGGGGCACAGTTGGGTGCAGCAGGTGGTAAGCAAGATAGCTGAGGGCTTGATCAGTTGATCTGGTTCACACACAACAATAGCAAGGGTGATGGTTTTTGTGCAGGTTGCGCTGACCTGTAGCTCCTTGGCTTTGCACTCCTGCTGCAGACCTTCAATCTGAGCTTGCAGCACTGCAGCTTGCTCCTCACGCTTCGCAAGCTGGGCCTTAATCAGCTGGCGCATGTGTTGCAGCTGTGCTGTAGCGAGCTGAGCTTCTCTCTGGGATCGTTCTGTGTCTATGTTATATTCAGTAGGCTCAGCACGCTGCTCACGGTGAGCGTGGATCAGTCGGGTAAGGTTATCGCGGCTCACCACCAAGCCAGACGCCGGCACTGCCGTCGGAGAAGCCGGTGCAGACAGACGCATGTCTTGTTCCCCTTGGCCAAACCTTGCGCTTGCGACTGAATCCACAGTGCCGTCTGACGAAACAGCTGCCGGCATGCGGGGGAACGTTTTGAAACGCAAATCTTTACGACTTCGCAAATACACAGTCGAAGAGCAGCTGCAAAACAATCTCGGGTTTCGAAAATGCTGCTACATCGAGGGCGAGTGTGTTGCATGCGGTACGTGAGGCCACTGACCTGAGCGGGGCATGATCGATGAACAGGCCCAGCTGCAAAGGGGGACGTTAAATCGTTGGGGTTGACTAAACCGTGTTCGGGCACTCGAACTGCAGGATGTCACCCGGCAAGTAATGTGTTGGCACACAACAGCCAGTAGCCCAAGCAGCAGCATGTCGCTTCCCATGAGTCGATGTACCGTGACTGCAAACGCCTCGAGGGTTGAGCTCAATGAAAGCCGCAAAGTTAAATTGCGGCATGAATGCATGCATGCATCAGGGCTGAGTGGTACAAATAAATTTGTACTAGACGCGTCATTGCGTGTGTGTTGCCATGAACACGTAACTTAGTAAGTCATTCAGTGCCGTGTTCCTAATAAGTGGCTTGCAAAATTGTCAATTGGCAGTGGTAGATTGACAACCTTTCATGTTTGAATAGCGTAATAATTGACATGAAACATCAGTGATGTCCCCTGGAAACTGTTAAGTTGTGGGGCTCACAAGGTTAATGAGCCTGGTGATAAGGCTAGCTGTGACTTTTGACCATCCCCATTACACAGATGGTCTTGTTACATGAAGCCGGAGCAGCAAAGCTGACTAAGGGTGCAATGTGAATACGAAAATGCAGAATAACACGAAGACAATGCAGCATTGCAGCATCAGCCAGAAGCTGTCCTTAAGGACAAGCTGAACAGCAGCAGGCACAAGCCTGCAATGCAATGATGGTCCAAAATTTACCATGAAGTCAACCCTGCATTCAGCTCACTGCAACAAAGCAGCAAAGGCTGACTCAGGCTGCCATGCCTGACAGGGAAACATGAATGCCGTCTTGCAGCCTAAACAATCTGTGTAATGTTGCAGTATCTGCAAAAAGGAAAAGCTGACTAAGCCGGCAATCCAGAAATTCAATTGATCCCGCATCCAGCCCACTGACACACTGCACCGCACTTTAAGCCATACTAGTCCAAGCGACCCAGTGAGTTAAACAGACATCTTGAACTGAGCTGCCAAACAATTGCTCCACAGCTTATGTTCAAAAAACGCACAAGCGCAACATCAGAAAACACAAAAGTGCACCATATAGCAGAACCCAGTGAACTGGTATAGAGCTGAGTCAAAAGTGAGATCAGCTCAGGTTTGGGTCATTGCTGTGCCTTCAGGGATGGGTCCAACATCATTGATGATCTCCCTATGGCAGGACCATACTAGCTTGATAGCCTCTGGGGTGCCAATTCCAGCCCCCCTGGGGTCCCCTGCTGGGCCGAACCAGTGATTTTGAGGTGCCCCTGTACCAACCAATGAACTGTTATATAGCCATGACACAACACATGCGGAGCACATGCGAGCCGCATGGATGTGGACTTGTGCAATTGCATTTGTACAGAATTGGGGTCGCGATACCAGGGACTGTGTTAGCGAATGACTGGTGACTTTACGCACATGTGTGAAGGGCAGATTGACATGACTAGCACATGAATGTTGTGCCAACTCAAGAAATATAAGAGCAGGGATGCAACAAACAGGACAGCAAGCAGAACAGAGGAGGAGGAGAAAAAGCATCTGTCTAATGTGTGGGTGAGGGCTGTTGGTGCCAAGAGATGTAACACATGCCTTGATCCCAGCATATGTAGCACCATTGTCTATGCTGTGCATTGCTTGTGACCACTGACACGGTGTGAAAGCACCTCTAGAACTGGAGAACAAAAAGGAGAACGAAAAAAAGAAGGGGGAGAGACACAAAGAAAATTGGCGATCAGAAGAAGAAGAAGAAATGGAGCGGGAAAAAGAAGAAGAGGGAAAAAATGGACTTCCCCTTCTGACGGAGGGGAAGAAGAAGGAGGGCATGAAGCAGGAGGAGAGCAGGGAGGGGAAGAAGAAGGAAAGCGGGGAGCCTATTCTGACAGTGTTCATGCAATTTCGTTTCATCTTCTTGATGGGTATCTTGGTGAAACTTTGTACAATTGATCGAAGGGTCACAGCTGGGCCCAACGACCCTGTATAATCCCTAGAGGAGAAGAAGGCGGCAAAAGAGCATCACAATTAGTACCTGTGGTTCTTGCTCGGATCCCAGCGTATGTAGTGCCATTCACTGTGTTGGCCAGCATCTTTTGCAGAAACAGTGCATCGTTGGACACAATGGCTGCTGTGAGGTGCGCTTCCATCCTTTCTGTCACTTGTAGCACATCGTCTACTTCACTGTCATCATACTCTGTGATGACCTGTAATCACAGGAGCACCACCATGCATCAGTGCATGTGACTACACCATAGGTTTAAACTCAAGAGTTTATCCAGGCATGAGCCAAAAGCTAGCCAGAGGCAGTGCATCTGAATGCACTGTACCTTAAAAAGAAAAGAAAGTTTTACGCTTTTCAGCGATCATAACAAGAGCCTCCTGAGGCGGCAGCCCGGAGGTAACATATACTGTGACAACTTGGGTTGTGGCTTTATGAGTGATGAGCATGTACAGTAGGTACTTATACAGAAGCTGCGCACACACTCGGTATGCATAAATTCCAGCAGAACACGCTGTGCCTGTTGGGCAATTTTCAAAAGGTAATGGCACACAACAAAGGGCAGACTCAGAGGGCAAACACAATCAATCAAAGGGCAGACTTACAGGGCAAGCATGAGTAAACAAAGGGCAGATACAAAAGGCAGATGCATAGGGCAAGCACAAATGATTCAAGGGCAGACTAAGAGGGCAAGCGCAAACATGCAAAGGCATGCCAGATGGGCAGCTGTACGAGTAAATGAGCCAACAAAGTCATACCTGAAGGGCAAATCTAGAGGGCAACCACAAACATCCAAAGGGCAAAGGCTTACCTGAAGGGGACCAAAGACCTCAGTGGTGACTGTCTTGAAGGTCTCCTGATCTTTCAGAATCTCCTTCAGTGGCACAAAGACTGCAGTGGGCTCGATGGCTCCATACACTTTTGGAACAGTGTGGTTCTGCAGCTCCTTGCCTCCAAACGCCAACCTGGCACCTGCGTAACTTATTTCTGTGTGTAGACGTAATTTTATCTGAAATGCAGTGAATTGTGACAATATCTTGACCACCCAAAACATGTGCGTGCAATGGCTCCATGCACTCTTGACACACTGTGAATCTGCAACTCCTTGCCTCCAAATCCCAGCCTAGCACCTGCAGAATACTTTTGTAAGGTTTTAATTTTGTTTTGTCCAGCATGGTATGGTGCTGCAGCTCCTTGCCTTTAGATTCCAGCCTATCCCCTGCAGCATCCACATAAGGAAAGAAGAAAATGCGGCCAGGGTTTGCCAGCCCTGCCCGTCACAACACCAACCCCCATAAATTTTGCAATGAAAGCTCACTCAAATGCACTAAATGTTGAAAACGAACATACAATTTATGGGAATTTCAGGGAAAGCGCGCCTGAACGCACTAGATGTAGGAAAAGACCACTTATGGGAATTGCGATGAAACATCAAGCAATGGGCGGGTTCAACGCCTGTGTTGTTGACATAAAAGTGCGTGTACATATTTGGATGCGTGACTATAAAATGGGACAAAGCAAGTATCTCTATGGAGTATGCCTCTTTTTCTCTGTATTTTGTTGACTTTTTAAACATGTGGGCTCAGCACAGTGGTGGCTAGGCTCAATCTGGAAGCTATGCTTATGGACTGACACAACCTGTCAGACTTGGGTCTTTGCTGAGGCAAAGCAGAAGTCGATTTTCTGTGAATCTGCAGCAAGGCTTGACCATCACACCACAAGAAGTAAACCAGCGTCTGCTGCAACAGAAACTTGAGTGATGCAGGTCTGACCAGATAGTGCTTGCTGCCCTTCTTTTGGTTTCTCATTTGTGGTGGCCAACAATGCATTACAACCAAAGCAGTGAATCCATAGCTGACAGGGAGCGGGGAGGGCCACCACAGCATTGATGCCATGACTCACCACATATGGCATGGCCACTACGAGTCACCATTGCGCAATGGCATTACCACCATGGCTAACCAGCAACAGCATGGCCATTATGACTAACCAGCAAGGATGCAATGACATACCTGGAATTTTCAGCAGCTTGTCCTTGTGGCCCAGCATGGCTTCAGTGGTCCATGTGATGACTGGCCCAATGGTGTCATCCTTCATGTTGCGCTTGGCGGCTAGGGTTTTCAGCTTGTCTTCCAGACCTGCGTCAAAGTGGAAGGCTAGGGTTTTTGACTCATCTTCCAGACTGGCACAAGTTGCAATGCTCCTCTGACTTACACAGCTGGTTTTTCATTAACAACCTTAGTGCCAACTAGTCCAGCTCCAACCAGCTGTAAATTATTGCGGATCATTGGAATAAGGCTTACAGGGGTATCTATCAAGCCCTCCCGCCCCCCCTCCCCCTTACAAAATTAATTTTGGTTGATTGATGTCCTGCCTAGGTTTGAGCTTACATGATCACCACCTAAGAGGTGTTTGTGAGGCTGCACAAATTGCGCTGGGCTTATGCTTGACAAGCTGATCACTGAACTGCTAATACTGACCTGCTATCACTGATCTGCCAATACTGATCTGCTATCACTGATGTGGGCTCTGGACGATGTCGCAGACCTGATTGAGACTGATGTAAGTATGGATCATCACCATCAAAAATGTGATTGTAGAGCTGCATGTTCCAGCCTATGTGAGCAGTCGCCCTGACCTAAAGCTTGAGTTGTATGTGGCAACATGTTTTCTTTCCCCAAGAAAGCAAGCAAAACAACATGTAACTTTCTAAGAAAGCAAGCAAAACAGCGAACTGCGCTGTTGTTGCTGCCTATAGCTGGTGAAATAGGTTTGTGGTCACCTTGTCGATTACCCGGGCAATCAATAGCCTATTGGCAGTCACCTGGATGATTACCAGGGCAATGAATAACCTATTGACATAATATGTAAGTGCAGACATGATCACATGATCAGCTGCCTGCCAGCAGCCTTTATACATGCAGCCGCCCTTAAAACAATCATGAATGTAATTAACATCAATGTCATACGAGACACAGAGACCGCATTGCTTGTCACCAACAGATACACAGCAATGGACAACCTCTTCCTCTCTCTGTTTCTTCATTAACATGCACAGGATATGGCAGAAAGTCTGTGTGACTCCAGAGAACTAGTCATGCCTCATGCATGTTGAGTCAGGTATAGTTCAAATAAATGCGCATGACATCAGCAGATCCAAGATGATGTCAGCAACTGATGGGTAGCTGGCTGATCACAGGTACAATGTGACAGTCACCAGCAGGATGACTAATGACTTCTCACCAGCTGCAGACCAGTTCGTATGCATCCACAGCACAGATTGAGCACTGCACTTCTGGCCGCTGCATGCATAGGCCAGATGTGACAGTCGCTAACAGGATGACTAATGACTACTCACCAGCTGCAGACCAGTTCGTATGCATCCACAGCACAGATTGAGCACTGCACTTCTGGCCGCTGCATGCATAGGCCAGATGTGACAGTCGCTAACAGGATGACTAATGACTTCTCACCAGCTGCAGACCAGTTCTTGTGCATGAACAGCATGGACTGAGCACTGCACTTCTGGCCGCAGCATGCATAGGTAAGATGTGACAGTCGCTAACAGGATGACTAATGACTACTCACCAGCTGCAGACCAGTTCTTGTGCATGAACAGCATGGACTGAGCACTGCACTTCTGGCCGCTGCATGCGTATGCGTCCTGGTCGCACACCCAGGCAACATAATCCAGGTTGCTCACATCAGGACCCAGCACCTTCCAATCAAAGCCGGCATCCTCTAGGAAGACCTACAGAACAGGCAAAGTCATGTGCGCTGGGTGTTTGCAAGGGCACCAAAATTGGGCCCTTTCATGCAAAGCCTGCATTCTCTAGGGTAACCTTCAGCGCAAAAGAGGCAATGTGGCATGTGTTGGTTTGTTCTTGGAAGGGCACCAAAACTGGGCCTGATGCCCTTCCAGTTGAGATGTGCAGATCAAAGGTGGAAAGACCAGTGACACACGAAGGGCAATGTTCTACATGTTGCGTGTTTTGAAAGGCGTTATGCTGGGCTGAACATATCCCCACTGAGACCCTGCATCCCCAAGAAAGACCAGTGACTTGTGAAAGGCAAATTCACTTTCGAGTTATGAGGGGACAGCATATTCCAGCCCACCACATAGGGAGCTAGTCAAAACTGTATGTGCCTGTCCCTAAAGGAAGACACATGTTCATGGACTGAACGAAAGGTGTGGCCAATGTTGAATCCAGCCACTGCCAGTGACAACTGCACCCCTGAACAACAATCAATCTGAAACTCTCCCTTCACTGGCTCTACTGACCACATACTCCACCCGATGTCTGTACTTCACGAAAGTAACTTCTGAGGTTGACATATGCATGGCATACACATTAAGTCAAAGGACAGGACTGCAAACCTTGCCACGTAGCTGCACAGCCAGCGTTTCAGCAACCTTGGCACTGCCAGTGAAGAGCGTGCTCCTGACACCGGCCTTCTGCAGGATCTCGCCAACCACCTTGCCATTGCCGTGGATCAGATCTACATCGTCCACAGGCATGCCGCAATGATGCAGCATGCGAACAAACATCTCAATGACCAGGCTGACTCTGCAGCATTGAGGAGCACATTTCTTCAGGGTTTGGATGCTTGCAGTCAGTATCAGCAAAGAATGCAATTAAGTTTGCCCCTCTCCCACCCTATCCTGCCTGCCTCCCTACAAGCCCCCCTCACCCAAGCCCTCTCTTACCACCCCATTCCACTTCCCCTGGGTCAGATACTTTGGGCAGCAGAGGATTGAGTCGAGCGAAATCCAAGCAGAGAGTTGTGCCAGGCAAGATCAGGACATATTATGCAAGCTATGCACAGCAAGGCAGCCCAAATTGCCATTTGGCCCAATTCATGAAAATAGTCCCCTGTGATCAGTATGCAGAAGAGGCTTGTTGCAAACAGCTTGCAAGGCTGGCCCTTTCAGCAGAGAACTGCCTAGCAGTGATGAAATGACTGACACCTACATTACTAAGGAGTTGGATCTCACAGGGAGGTTACTCATCTGTGGTCAACGTATAGCAGGGAGTTCTTGCTCACAAACAGGCTGATTATGAATTGAAAGGCAGGACCTGAAGAAGGGCTGTGCATGACAGTGGTGACCAAACATAAGGCTAGGTATGTGCAGATCCAAGGGCAAAATTAGAATCCTAGGGCAAAGTTAGAACCCTACGGCGAGTTCCTCACCTGTGGTCAACATGAAGCAGGGGCTTGTTGCCCATGAACAGGGCGCCCATAACTTGCAGGGCTGGGATCTCAAGGGGGAAATTGAAGGGAGTGATGAGCCCCACAGGGCCAAAGGGCCACCTGTAACCATTGCTCTGCTGGCCTGGGTGGTCACCGGACTGCCCAAATGACCTGGCAGCGAATCTCACCTACAGAATACAAAACATTGCTGTGCACTTATCTTGGTGACATAAGAATGCTTCACTAGCAAGGCACCAAAGGCATTGCTCTGCTTATGGTTCCCAGGTTGTCCAAACAACCTGGCAGCAAACCTCTGGCTGCACATTTAGACTGAGACGCGGACTCAACGGCAGAAAGGCACAACTGTAGACATGCTCCCGCTGCAGACATGCTCCCGCTGCATCTGGCAAGTTGAGTTCAAAGTCATCGCAAAGGTGCATTTAGACAGTGCAACTACACCGCATGGAGTAGACAATAAGGCTTCTGGAGTTTGCAAAAAAACATAAGCCTACCGAGTCGCCGCTGAAGTTTTCCAAAAAGCGTTGCGTGATCTTGGCTTCAGCCAAAGCTTGGGGATAGCTCTTGGGACTGAAACGCTGGATCAGCTTGGCAAAGAAGTCCACTTCTGGTTTCCTGAGCTCAATTGCAGCTCTCGAGCATATATCCCCATACAGATTGTACCTGCATATGGATACAGACTTGTCTGTACCAGCATGGTTTGCATCACTGTTTGCACATGAGTGTAGCAGCACATGCAGACATTATGCAATTATGCAGATATGACCATCACACCATGTGGGCACCTACAGACATGAAGTCATGGTACCATAAAAGCTGTGAAGGGTATATCACCTTACAGGTTGTGTTTGCATTGTGAAAGGTTGTCAGTGACACATCAAACGAAATGTTTGCCAATTGATGAGCTAGGCGTAGGTGGGTCTGATGCTACCACTTCTGTGTAGCCAAATGCATGGTGCTTGTTTTCAGTGGATAATAGACCTAAACTGTGAGCTGTGTTGCCGACCAGCTGGAATGTGGCACAACGTGGAATGGTCTGGAACATTTGCTGACTCATGCACCACGTACCTTTCTGGACGCTTGAGAGGATTGTGCACTCCTGACTTGGGCACTGCTTGCAAGGACTTGATGTAGTCGCTAACCTCGTTGCTCTGCACATGAGCAACAGGTTTTAAGTACATGTGTTTGCTTGGGAAGATCAAGCCAGCAAACAAAGGGTTGAGGCAGTTATCTGCCACTGCATGTGCTCAACCTGTGGGTCGGGTATCTTCACGAACTCCTCTCCGTTGTACGGGTCGGGGATGGTTTTGCTCTTGGCAGGCAGGTGCCACTTACCGTTGACTGCAACAACCTCGACGGTGAAATGCCAAACGACTATCAATTGAGAGGGTTTCCTGATTTGCATGTCAAAAGAACAGCATCAGCCTCATGGCGTAATCCGCTTACCCAAGTTGTACGCTTGAGCTGGGTTTGCACCCGACATTTTTGTCGCATCCAAACTCGCCCAGGAACCCAGAAGGCGGCGGCTCTGTGCATTTCGGGTGTGATGCTGCAGCGCCCTAGCCCACATGGTGAAACGGACGCACACAATGCGTGTGCGTACAGGAAGTGCCTGTAGTCGACAAATATGCAGAGAGACGATCGACAGTAGCGCGAAGCTGAAGCCTGTCGGTGAAATAAACGTGCTCAACGCAGCCGGCAATGGTCAATTAATGCTGCACTTGACCCGCAATAATGACGCGGAAGCTGAAGGCCATCAAGGTCAAAGCCGCACCATGAACGCATGTAAGAAGAAGATGCAGCACGTGCTATTCAAACGGAGCCAATCTGGTTTCAGAGCTACGTTGAGCCAAACATGATGCACTGATCCGCAGAGGCTGGTCAAACGCCTGGGTAGTCGATGCGTGCTTGACTGACTAATGACCTTAGGGTTTTCTCTGTTGGCACCCAAGCATGGCTGTTTTAGGCCGCAAGTGCATGAATAAGCATCTTAAGATGCAAGCAAGCTTGCAGGCTGTGTCTGAGCAAAGAAGCTGACATTATGCGTTGTGACAAACAGTTTGAAGTAGCTGAGGCTGACTGCTGAGTCACAGATGAGGATCCAGATGGCCGGCCACAAGCGCAAGCATAGGAGGAGGTTCTAAGACGGGAGTCACTCAGTGGGGCAAGCGGTCTGGTCAAGCCAATGTACCACCCGTAAACTGTATGCAGCATCGAAAGAACCAGAACATGATTTGCTGCTGATCCAGAGTCTCTCAGGCGCAACTTGTGCCATGCTGGACGCTGTCATGAGCACACACACACACACACAAGTACCCATGTCAGTGTTTACACTTACTTGCTTTACGAATGCAAGTAAGGAACTGCACGGCAACAACATGAGCTATCGTCTATATCTGTCATTGGGACTTCTATCCCGCTGCCGACTTCTGTCGCTACCTCCTCTGTCACTGCCACCTCTGTCGCCCTCTCCTGCAAACAAAGTCAATAGCTTTCATAATAAACTCAAGCACTTGTCTAACCTCACAGGAGGACAAATCATGAACATAGTGCCAGGGCTGAGGTGACCTGAAGCTGCTCAATTACAAATCGCCAGACTGTTGTTATGCCTTCCATGACACGCACAGTTTGCAGCACATGGCAAGTCAAAGCAGCGAGTCAGCAACACTCTGCCTATCATTGCACAATAAGCACATGCGGGAGTAAAAGCCAAAATGTGTGACCAATCTGACCTCGAAGCCGGGCCAACGCAGCTTCCTCTCGGCTCCTGCGGTCATCTCCACCCCGGTTCTTCCTCTTGACACGGCCAAACTCATCATACCTGCAGTGACCAGCTAATGAGGAGGGTTCAACAGGCAGGCGCACAGCAACTTCACAATGCAGTGCTCGCCACACATGATGTTCGCTGAGACCAAGTTCCAGTGATGCATTCAGCAGCCAAGATGCAGTTATAATGTTAATGCAGCCCTCAGGTGCACAGAAGGCAGCACAGCAGCTGATCTCACGTGCAGTACAATTACACAAAATGCATTTCATTCTTCTGATTTCTCACAGGGCAATGGGCAGCAGGCTGCTTACTCATCATCATCTCTGCTGGAAGCTTCTCGCCTGCGTCGTCTGGACTCTTCTAGTTCAGTCTCATCCAACTCCTGCAGACCATCAAGTATAGATCTTCAAACAATGGATCTTTGGCCAAGCATGAAGGACACAAGTTTCACAAGAAACAGGGTTCACGACGCAGCCAGCCCTCCATCAAAGCTTATAAACAATGGACAGCAGCAGAACAAATACAGAATGCATGACACAGTGACAACTGCATGTCCAAAAAGTGGCAACCTGCTTTACAGACGTCTGACATGCTGTACAGCTGCCTGTCTCAGAAATGGCTTGATGTTGTGACAACAGGGGTGACTGTACCTTGAAGCCGCCACCTGTGCCTTCTCTGTTGGTATCTACTGTGCCTGGCTTTGGTGTATTGCACTGGTTACAGGAATTCCTGCGAGCCCAGTTGCGGTTGCCACAGCCAGGGCACGTCCAGTCTTCTGGGGCAAACAAGCCTGCAGATCATTGCTGAGGGTTATTGGCTTGGAGTAGCTTTTATCTTGCCAGCTAGCTAATCCTGTGTGAGCTCATCTATGTTTGACAAACCCAGAAACGTATGACCTGGCGCCGAGGTATAAAAGGATGAGCAGTAAAGAAGAGTGGTGGAAGCAAACTAGACAAGCACTTGCTTACTGGCCGTTCTAATGGCCACATAATGGCCACACCATTATATAACACCCCTGACTGACTGACAGACATGTCACAGCAGACAGCACTACCCTGAATGTGTGACATACATGCATCATTTGCCTGTAGGGCTTATCACAGCAGCATGCATGGCTGGCACAGTGACTTGTTTGGGACAACACACTTGTGATTAATTTGCCTGCAGGGCTTGAAGAAGAAGCACCCAACTCATGACCTTGACTCTTTACGTTTGACTGTGTGGAGCAAGTGAGCAGCATAGAGGAGGCTGGTTTTGATGCGTGGACCTACACAGCAGTCACATATAAGCAACGATCTGCTGTGAACATTACCTGCAGGACCTTGGGGTGCCGCCTGGACTCGGCCGCCACCTCTGCCACCGCCGCCAAAACCGCCGCCACCGCCAGCACCTGGTGGCTTGGGTGTGTCACAGCGATTGCACTTGTCCCTGGGAGCAGCATAACAGACCCACTCACACTCAGGTCAAAGTCTATTCAAGCAAGCGCAAGACTACAAAGGAGCCGTAGAACAACTTGTCAGTAGTTGCGTTGCAGCGCTTTGGGCGTCCCAACGCTACCAAACAGACACCAACTACAATGGCTCTGTGAACTGCACTTTTGCACAGTGTAAACTTAGACCCAACAATGGCCCAATAATCAAGCCTACCAAAAGCAATCTACTGTAAGAGTGACCATGAGCTAGACAAGGCAGTAGGCGATGTAGCAGTCAAGATGCTGAGTTTGATGATCCATGATGCAGGAGCAGATTTACAATCTTGCATGATGATGAGGACAGAAAGCCACCAAGGGACGACTCTGCAAACAAAAGTGCATATTTTGCACACAGTCAATACTTGCACAGACTGCCTTACTTGCTGGCAAAACATATGTTGTTACAGTTGGGGCATGGCCAGTCGCCAGGGCGAGCCTCTTTAGGCCTAGGTGGACCACCGCCACCACTGCCACCACCGCCATAGCCACCACTGCTGCCGCCCCCAAAACCTCCACCACCCCCAAACCCGCCCCCTCCACCAGCGTCTGCTGGCTTTGGGGCACCACATTTAGGGCAGGCAGACCTGTGAACATGAATCATCAGCGGGGGGTTGTAGGATGCTCAACAGTTGGAATGTGGTCAGACGATTGGTGGCTGACGGAATATTGAAAATGAGCTTCAAGTGCTGCTTGCTGGCAGTGTTTCTGATGAGGAACCATGCAGAATTTGCATTACTTGACACTGTCCATGCAGAGCGCGTGCTGTATTTTTATCAAGTCACCATGTGCGCTTGTGTGACACACAATTTGGCAACAGACAGTCTTGAAGACTAATCATGCAAACGAGGAATTCATGAATGCTAGTTTTTATGACCAAGCCTGCTTCCTATGAAGCAGGCTTGGCCAGATCACCCAGACACACTACTGACACTGTGTGCTGCATGGGCCATGTAGACACCCGATGAAGCACCAGGGCTTACTTGCTGGCAAAGCAGTTGTTATTGCAGCCTGGGCAAGGCCAGTCCCCAGGTCTGCTTGGAGGACCTCCGCCCCTGCCACCACCTCTGCCACCCCCAAAATCCCCTCTGCCACCGCCACGGTCACCACCACCAAAACCACCCCCTCGACTGCCACCGCCACCTCCCCCGCCATAATCATCTGTCAATACGTACAGATTTTCAGTAAAGTCAGCCACAGGAAAGGCACCGAGATGATGATGGTCATCAGTTATTGACAATTATGTAAGAGACTGTGTGATGTTGTATGCAATGCTGTGTCAAGGCAGTGCTCTTGAGAGTTGCCTCAATAGCTGAGTACAAGGATTGCATCTGCAGCTGATCGAATCATGTGTGACTGCTGCATGGAGGTAAGACCAGTACCTCGTCTGCCATAGCTTCCACCACCACCTCCACCTCTGGGAGCAAAGCCACCACCACCACCTCCAGCACCTCCCCCTCTGTCATTGCCATACCCTCCTTCATACCGTGTGGACTTGCGATCTGCAAGCTTCACCTCTATTGTGGACCCTGCAGTGCCAGAGCCACTGCATCAGCCATTGCCACAACATCATTTTGCATACACTAATACTGCGTGCGTTGCATTACGATTGTCTCCTCACCAGCCGAGTGAGGAGATCAGATCGAGCTTGACCTGCTGACCTTTGAACTCTTTTCCGTGGAACCACTGCACAGCAGATCCGGCTGAAAAAGGGTCTTCATATGTGACGGTGCCGTCTCCCTTCAAAGTTCCCGAGCCCTTGTCACGATACAGCCAGATCTTCGGCTTTTTCAGCTTCTTGTCTTGCTTTATGATACCGATCGAGCCAAAGTGCTGTGCAAGATCCTCTTCGGTAACGTGCTCAGACAAGCCTGATATGTAAATGCAATCTGTGTCAGGCTCTTCGAAAGACATAGTGTCCGCATTGTACGCCATGATGCGGCAACACTATCACCGCTGTGCTGCACCCAGCGGCTGCTGGCTGATACTGATATCAGCACGTCACGCTTCTGTAAGGGGCAAGATATCAAAATCTTGCTCTGACTGCAATGCTTTGCTGAAAAAGATGTCGAGCGCAAGGCAGCAACTAGCATGCGCGGTCGGACTGATCAACTCACATGCAGCAAGGGTATGAAGGTCTCAACTAATCATTCGTTCATCAAACCCTCGACCGCGTCTTCGCACAGTTAGGTAGTTCGCTACACCGCTTCTGCTCCTGTCTGGTAGGAGCTGCTTAGACCTGCAGGCTGGCAGAATCAGTGCTCGGCGTTTTGGAAGGGCTCAGCTGCGAGCTGCTTCTGTGGCTATTTCATATCTAGGCTATGTTGTGAAGAGGGATGACACGCAAGCCTAACGTCCGCTCCAGCGTTTTGGCTGCCAGGAGCAGTTTTTGGGAGACCTTGCCACACGTGCGTTCGACTTTCCTCGGCCTGTCCTAATCGCCCATTCTGTCTTGCGCCCTGCCCGACTCCGATGACTGTCGGCATAAACATACACTGCCAAGGCTAAGGCCCTATCCTGTGAGCGGGCAGCGGCTCTTGTGGGTGATGATGCGCTTCGGCTTGATGACGTAGTCACTACCTGTACGCACAGCTTGTGATGCATGCATTTCGCTGGTAAGTCTCTTGAGGAGCCCAGTATAATACTTGGCTTCTCATCCAATTGACGCTGAAAGATTCTTTTCTTTTCTGTTTGGTAAGTCTACGCTCCCTGGTAAGCCTATGCATACATCTCTTTGGCAAATTTGAGCCATGCAAGGCAAACATGGTCCAGACATATGCTTGTGAGCTGATCAGCAGTATGATATGCAGCTTCCGTGTAGCCACACTTACAGCAAGACCACCATCAGCGCATCATGGCAGTTGGCAAGACAGAAAGGATCAATGGTTTTGGTGTGTACAACTGTATTTCTCTGACACCTTGGGCTTGAGCTGCTGCCCTGCCTGGTGGATTTTTTGTGTATTGTTTTGGTGGGGGAGGGGGCTGTTCGGTCATATGACTCTGCGCAAGAAACAGTGTCTTAGCTAAGGGCCACAAGCGGAGCATCTCTGCTGCGCACTTTGTCTGAGTTGAGTATGCTTACGTGGCAACTTTCCAGGCCTGCTCCATCAGGCTGGGTGTCTATGACCCCTCCATGACCCCAGGCTCAGTAGTGGCCCTGCCTCATTAGCTGTCGGCAACATCACAACACCTGTAAACAGCAGAGCATTGTCACTCGTGATATGGGATTGGTTAAAGGTGTGGCTGCTGGCAGGAAGCGAGAAGCTGAAATGGAAGCTGATGTGGAAGCTGATGTGGAAGCTGATGGAGAAGCTGGTATGAATGCCAATGTCTATCTTTGAATGCTGCACTTGCCATGACAGCCTTTAGTTCCTGTTTGTTGCATACATCAAACACCAACATGGTTGTCTGCAGCTATTGTATTTTGACCATATGCATTGGATGCAAATGCGCATGCACAAGCAGAAAGTCGTCATAAGTCTTTATGGTATCCTGGTCATCTCTATGACAAATGTGCTTAGGAGTGTGCTTCAAAGCTGACTGTCCGAGCCTCAGTTTCTGAGCCTGACTGTACAACCTCTTGTTTGTATGATCAGCTCTTGCAGCTCAAGCACTGGACGGAAGAAAAGGCGGAGTTATGCTCTGCTAGTCCAGAAAGGCAAGTTATGCTGTGCAGCCAATTCTGTTGCAGTGGTCTTCAAACGCTTCATCACACGGCAATTCTCCGTGTAGGCAACACGATGTAGACGAAGGAAGGCCATCTGCAGCCTTGAACATAATACAAGCGAACAACCCTGAGGAGGCTACTGACGTTTGCAGCAGAGAGGACAGTGCGATGCGTCTTATAGATGAAAGGCAGTCCAACAGTGTAGCAAGACACTCTGCCGTACCTGCCTTTCATCAAGGCACAGTCACAAGAACGTCAAGCAGCTCTATGAAGGTCAGCATCCCAGTTGTGGCAGCCAGAGCTGTGTCAACACACGTCAACTGCTGCACATCTGCATGCTAATCCAACCTGCACCACAAGTTTCACATGCACTCTGTGTCAAGTCTGCTCTGCCACATTGCATACATGGATCAAGTCTGTGCTGACAATGCTAATGCAAGCAATTTCTGGTTGCAGGGTACAAGGTCCTCCTGCTCAAGAAGGCGCAGCTTCTGCCGGTCGTCTTTCACTGCTACCAGGTCCTATGAGACGCGCATGTGCAGGCAGCGGAGGCGTACTTTTGTGATGCCCGAGCTGGAACCCACCAGCAACAACAACTTTCAAGTGATTCTGCAGGAAACACAACCAGGCATGCCAGAAGCTGGGAGTGGTCCAACAATGCGCAACACATTGCTAGGAATGGCGGCAAGCTCCTGGGGCAAGGCTGACCACATAATGCGGTCGATGATGAGAAGTGCACTGCATCAGAGCAGCCGGCAGGCTCACGACTGTACCTAGTTTGAAGGATTGGTCAGGCAGGCAGGAAGTGGCTAAAAGCCCTACTGGCTGGTTCATGAAAGTACTGATGTCCATTGCGGCATGCAATTGCAGCAGGGTGAGGGCTGTATATTGTAGGAGAAGAACTTACATTACTGTTTGCCCTTTTTGCCACACACTATGGTGGCTGGCATGTCAGGCAGGCATGCTTGATATTTGTATTTTGGTTTGTATAAATCTACAGGCAATCATTTGAGATATGCAGCATCCTTTGCAGCAGCAAACAATTTTCAGGTACTGAGTCGAAAGCTGGCAAGAATGGACAGGCGTGCCATGTTTATGGCTATATATGCGGACCCATATAGCATGGCGGCTGTATGTTGTGTCAATTGTCTGAAGTGCATCATTCCTTTACTTTGTTGCATGTTGCCTTGACAAGCAGCCAGGACAATTTTTTTGGAAGATTTTGAGCTGTCATTTTTGGCACAGCTGTTTGAGCAATTGTTTGTAATTTTTTTCGTGTGGCTGTTACAGCTTTACGGCTTGCTTGTCTTTGTCAGCTTCATGGCCATGCTTTGACCTTATTGGGTCAAATTCAGATCATTGAACAGTTGATACTGCTTGTTTTTGTACAATACTTGATGCAGTGACAGGTCAGAGCATTTTGGTATGTCCAGCGAAAAGGCGCAGAAGGACTGAGTCTAAATTTACTGTTTGTTGCAAGCTAAAGCCTTGTGTATGCTGGGTGAGTACCAGCGAGAGATTATTTGAAAACTGGACAGCAATGTAAAGATGTGAATGCAGTAGCTAATAATTCAAAGCAGTTGTTTTATGTGTGTGAACATTCAAGAAGCCATGTTGCCTCGTGCCGACTTTACATCTCATGTAAATTTCTGACAGCGCTTGCCTGCACTGAGCTATTTCTATCAGCTGGCTGCTTGATCAGTACAGTATACAGCATCCTGCTGTAGCAGTGCGCCAGGCTTCAAGATCAAAACTTGTAGATGATTTAGCTAGCGAATTTGCACAACATATTGCGTGACCAATCAACATGAAGAAGTTCATACATAGTCAACACCTAGGATCAAATCTTCGCATGGCTTGAGCTCGTCTAGGAACATGTTCAAATCTGATTCAATATACATCCAGACTTTTCACACATCAATTGTACATCATCGCCCGTATGATTGCCATTGCATCAAGCAAGCGGGCACAATCACACTGCGCAAGAAAGGTGATGTCACATACTATTGTGCAATATTGATGCCACCTAGCACGGTACGTATGCCACTCCATGCAATTTGAGCAGACACCAGGATCATGACCCACAAGTTGGTTGCGTCATGGTAAGCTACATATGCGCTGACACCAACAGTTGCCAGGCTTGCAACTGCATTAACCACACCACCCCTCTTGAAGAAGTTCCACATTGCCAAAAGAGACACCCCAGCTGTAAACCAGTAGCTGCCGTAATTATAGTAAAGAGCAGCAGCCAATGACACCGCCCAGACATAGTAAGGCCCCTGCAGAGGGCAACAAGCAAAAAGATGCTGACAGTTGTAGCCAGTACCCAGATACACGGTTGATGCAAAGACATGCAGCTATACAGCTGCGATGAATCTTTGCCTGTTGGGCGCATGTTCTTGAGCTCTGCATATATACGATCTTTGCTACAACGGCACTGAAAAGGCAACAAAATTTGACAAAGTTGTGCTGTTTTGTCACTGACAGCGATGGCTAACACAACAAGAGGAAGCCAGCAATGCTGCTTCTACTTTCATGCAGCTCTTTTGCAAGTGATACTTGTGCAGTGTTGCAAGCCAAAATTCCATAGGACAAGCAGCGACCATGCATTAGCTGAGACAGTGAACTCTAAAGTCACAGAAATCTAAAGTCTGACACTGCACAAGATACACACTGCAATTCCACACTGTGGCAGCACAGCAGGTGCAATCATTCCTTCCAAAGAAGAAAACATGCTGTACAAGCACATGCACAAGTGACACTGTACCGGCAGCTGCTCTGATAGGTTGTACCCAAAGAGAGCAGTCAGGGCAGTCATGAAAGGAATACGGGAGTAATTCAGAGCGTACAGTGCCAGAGCACATGGTCCAATGACTCCTGATACCTGTAAACAGCAAAGCATCCTAGCTTGATCAGTTTTGGTGAAGCCACTATGCTGTGTATGCTGATGACTGAACTGGACTTGCAATTGTGCCACTCCAGTCCAAACAGAATTCTGATCAGGTAAAGCTGCTTAGGACTGGGGCAGGCGCTGATAAAAGCAGACAGTGTGTGTCGAGAACAACACGCAGGGCAAAGCAGTCATTTCGTGCAACTGCACAGAATATCAGGAGAGAGCTATACTGAAAGTTGCATATCTGCACCCTTACCCGGTCAGTGTGAACTCCTCTTGTGGCCAAAGCAACTGCTGCAACAAGAAGCTGCAGAACTGCCAAGCTCTTCAAAATGAGATGAGCATCTATGTTGAAGTCTCCGTATCTGACAGCCAGAAAACCAGCCACTGCAAGGGCTTGGGTGAGATCATTTGGCGGGGTGCTGGTGGTATCTGCTCTGGCACTCAGCTGACTCGCATCTGCACGAACAACCACGCCTGCGCGGAAACGGGTCCTGCAAACGCTAACACACCATCAAGATTCAAAGGTGACGGATCGTGTTGGTGTTACTTGACACCTAAGCAGTCCCCGTCAGTATGCGTGACAGCTTGCAGATCTGCGTGAAGACTCGCAAAAGAAAGCGTAAGTACCTTGACTGGACGGCAGTGTTGCTCAGGCTGTGAAGAAGCTTAGGCTTTACGATGCTTGAATGAGATGCTGGTCTGTACGCGTAGGTACTGCAGCGAGCCTGAGCTGACGCAGACCTGCCAGGAAGGGCTGCCTTCCGGAACGGTGCACTCACGGAGTACAGAACGCTTTGGCTGGCCATGTCAAAAGATCCCTGTAGGAGCAAGCGCTGTACGCTAACAAAGCCTCAACGTTGTCAAAGCCGCTAATGTCTCAACGCAGTTACCTGGCAAGCTGAAACAGCAGAATCGGAACGGTCAAAGGAATTTTGAAATTATCGGTACAGTCAGCTGTCAATACTTTATCGACCAGACAGCTCACAGGTCGCCAGCTGAATAATGACCAAAAGCGCTGATAACTCACAGGCTCATCTGTGTGGAGCAACGGTGTTTGTAGCCTGCCAAGCATTCATGGTAATGCTCGTCCTAACAGCGCTCAAAGCCTCTTTCACCTGCAGCTGCATTCATAACCTCGTGATCATACAAATCAGCTGTGTATATACTATGTAGGTAGCAACAGAGCTGGAATAGAACAATGCACACCATATGCCGCAAGCGCCTATATCATGTTGCAGGTTGGCAACAGATTGCCCGATGGCCAACATCATAATCACAAGCTTGCCCGTGCTTAAGTTCATATGGCATGTGTTGAGTGGTTTTAGACAAAGACCACAGCAAGCCGAACAATAAGCAGTTAACAGATTCTTGCCTGGGACTTGTAAGCCTCCTGCTGTGTGACCAACAGCCAGCATGCTCGCTGCAACTCTGGTGATGTGTTTCTCAGCACTGCAACGAGCTGCGTCAGCGACGCCTCAGAGCAGCGGTTGGTCAGCTGCTCCTGAGCCTGCAGAACTTTGCGCAGTGCATCAGCAGCCGCCACTGTTGCCACAGCTGTGCTGGGCTCAAGCTCACTCAGGGCTGCATCAGCCACACCAAAGATTCTGCCTACATGCTGTGCCTGCAGTGGCAATTTGTCAGGATTTTGTCAGGGTAAGCCAGGGTTTTGTCAGGGCTGATGTAACTGCAGCATCAGGTCTGACTGTCGTGTCAACACCTGTGCAACTAGCAGCTGCAGTGTGGTCAGTGAGTGCAGCACAGCATTGGTGGTTGGAGAGGAACTGCTTGTGCATGCTGAGCTAGTGACAAAAACGCCTGCTGAGCCGGTGCTTGATTGCAGATTCGCAGCCTGTGCCATGCTGTGTGCTATATAGTGGCACTGTGTCAGAACCTACAAATGTGCCATGGCTGAGTGTGACATCCTTCTGTTTGCCACAAGCATGATTACATCCTGATCACCTCCATGGGTAAAGCATGTCCCGCAGATGAACAGCCAATGCCAGTGTCCACAGCAAAACAAAAAACTTGGGCAGACATTTTCAGGGTGGCTTGCAACACAACGTATCAGAGAACAGCACAAATGATAATACAAGAAACGGCGCAGGTTTCAGAGGGCCAGCCCAAAATGTAGAGATCCCATGAGTTTGCAGGAAGCACCTGAGAAGCATGAAGGGAGCGCAGGTACTGGAGCTCCGTCTCAAGGAATGATATTTTCTGCTGCTGCACGCCCTGATGCACTTTCAGCCTGCATTGCAGGTGATGCCTCGTGTCAAATCCACTATTCTTACTCATGTCATGGCAACACTGAGGCAGAACTACACAGCAGCTTTTGTTACTATCTTGCCAGTCTGCAAATGCAGTGAAGTAGAGTGTTGATCGGGGTCTGGCCTATGATTCCCAACATAGAGGGCATGGTTGGGAGAGACTCATGACCAGACAGACATGCATGGCTTGCACAGCATTCCAGCACTGCAAATGCTCTGTTCACTGTACAGACTGGGGACTGCGCATCTTTGGTCCTGAAAGAGCATGCTTTGCACTGTGTTGAAGTTGGCTAGATGGTGATACAGGGCCTTCTGCAAAGTCTGCAGCTCAGTGCATCACCTGTCCAGCAGGTCACTCAGAACTCGGTTTGCAGCTGGTCTGTCTCTCACAGCGAAAGCTGGCAGCTGCGCGAGAAGCTGCTTTGCTGACGGCACGATACAGGCCGTTGCACCCTTGCCGTGGTCCTGTAAATCAGCCATGACTGGTTTGTGCATGAGGCAGGGGCATTTCCAAGCACAGAGGCATTTTCAGGGGGCAGGTCAACGGCATGCATGTCTGTGACTGACTGATACAGGACACCACTGCGCAGGCTTGATTTGCAGATCATGTCCGGAGTTGCCATCCCGCGGCACAACGCAAAGTGCCATGTTAGCCCGTGCGCTAATTCAGGCAAGAGGAGTCTCAGCCAAGGAATGGATGAACGAATGAGTGAGTGTGCGAATGAATGAATGAATGAATGAATGAATGAATGAATGAATGAATGAATGAATGAATGAATGAATGAATGAATGAACGATTGGATGAATGAAGGGAAGAAAGAAAGAAAGAAAGAAAGGATGGATGGATGGATGGACGGATGGATGGATTGATGGATGGATGAAAGAACAAAAGAAAGAAAGAATGAATGAACGAGCGAATGAATGAATGAATGAATGAATGAATGAGTGAGTGAGTGAGTGAGTGAGTGAGTGAGTGAGTGAGTGAGTGAGTGAGTGAGTGAGTGAGTGAGTGAATGAGTGAGTGAGTGAGTGAGTGAGTGAGTGAGTGAGTGAGTGAGTGAGTGACTGAATGAATGGATGACGGAAGACAAATGGCGAGCGTGCCTGTGAAGGACTGGCAGCAGCAGCTCCTGACCAGACACCACTCTGCTGACCAGCTGCTTTGACGGCTGCGCCCTGGCAAACAGCGTGGCATGCAGCTTTGCCAAACAGCAGCCCCTGGCTTGGTAGCAACACCGACAGCTGAGTCAGAGCATGTGCTGCCTGTGCTGTTGCTTCTGCTGTCTCTGCTACCTCCACCTGTGCAACCAAACAACCTGCTGGTCACTGGCAGCAAGCAGAGACTTGGAGGGCACCGCTGAACATGGTGATACTCAATTTTTGTCGTTGTGTAGTACTGTACAGTGTGGGGTGTGGGTTCAGCTGTGACTCATCAAACAGGTATGGCAGACAGCAGGAGACAGCTAGGTCAACGCCATCAGAACACTGATACAGGTGTTGCAGGCCAGCAGTTGAGCTGTATTTCAGGTGGATAGCTCACTAACAATGTGGAAGCATTGATGCTGCTGACTGAGCAGCACAGTCGTAGATGTGCACTGTACACAATTGTTATTGCTTTACTTGTGGTGGGAAGAGTTGTCACCGTCAGCATAGACACTTGCACATGTCCAGAAGTGTCTGCCATGCTTCAGGGCACCACTGAAGGCAATAGCATGGTGGGAAAACATGGGACGCACTACCTGAAGCCTGGTGGCAGCCTCAGGGTTGACCAGGGATATGGCGGGAAGCACAACGGTCCTCAGCAGCACTGTCAGGCTGCTGAGCTTTGGCGCCAGAGTTGCTAAATCAGACTCAAGCTGCTGAGTGCGAGTCTGATTGGCCAGCAACACCCCTCTCCCTTGGCACAAGTCTGCACAATCATCAAATTTGAAACTTATGGTTTAAGTGGTTTTGTGGCTTGTGTGGCTGTGTTTGTCAAATGTGTGGGCTGTGATTTGAGATAGGTGCAGCATTGTGGGTGAAGTCAAAGAAAGTGCTGCAGTTACATGCTCAACTCAGCCCCTACGGTTTGTGGACACCGTAGCCAGTAAAGGCATTATAAGACTTGGCTCCCAGGAGTGTGATGCCACAGCAAAGTATCTGTACATGTCTGTGCCAATGACGCAGCATGCATACTGTCAGGTCTGCCTCACCTGTGACACTGATGTTGTTTGATGGCTGCTCCAGAAAACTGCCAGGCGCAGAAAAGAAAGGCACCTGGCAGTGAGCTGACCCATCTGAACTGCCTGAGCAGAAAGGCTGGTCAGGCCCTGCTGAATGTACAGAGCTCCTGGCTTGAGACAAGTCCGTCTGCCTTTTCAGCCTACATAGATAGGCGTAATTCGCGTACAGTACAATAGCTTTTTACTACAAGTTCTGGACAGCTTGGGCAAAGCTAACCAGCACAAATCAGCTCAAACTGATTTTCCAAACACTCGCCAGACAGGAAAGAAAGTCTTATTGGTCCGCGTGATCACAAGAGCAACAAGAGACCAGGTTATACCTCCATAAGTTCACGGCCAGGTTGCTTGGCTTTGGGTGCAGATAGTGGTTGCAGAGCGTGACACTTGCCTGCTCAGTCTAGAAAGCATCTGCTGACTGTATGCCATCAGGTCTGTAGCTGCCCCTTGAGGCTCCTGAGGATGCTCAGCAGTCTTCTTTGCCAGGAGAATGAGACTGTGCGTCAGTTCAGACAGGATGCTCTCCACTTCTGCTGTCACTTGAGACCTGCTCTGCAGCAAGTGTCTAGACTTACAGGAGGTGTAAAGTATGTTGTGCTGGCGCATACATCACTCTGAGATAAGACTAGAACAGCAGGCAGTGCCCACAGCTGTGTGTGTCGTTCTGATACTCTGTTGTGTCTCATTGCAACCTGTGAATGTGAACATACAGTTTGTGTGGCCAGTACTGACACTGATGCCAAATGCAGAAGTTGCTGTTCTACATGAATAACAGCTTGGCAAACTTTACCTCTAAAGCTGTTTGAAGCATGTTGACCTGTCGCTCTAGCTGTATGCACTTCATCTTTAGCAGATCTTCCCTCTTGAGCTGAACAGGGCTGATGTCAGATGCTTGACCAGAACCTGCTATGTCACAGACACTGCTTTGAGACATCGGCTGACTCGTAGCAATGCCTGTCTTATGGTGCATGTCTTACAGTGCGTACTTCACAGTGCGCATGTTACATTGCATGTCTTGCATTGGACATCTGACACATGCTCATGAAGTTGCACGGAGTTGGCTGGGTTGGGCATTTGCTGTACTGTTGACACTGGCCACATCAGGCACACAAGCTTATGTACCTTCTGTGCTAGCACCCATGGCTGCATCACTGCCTGATGTGTGGTTGGATGCAACAGCCACTGCTGAGTATGATGCCACCATTTCATGTGAGGGACATGGACTGTGCTGTTTTTGGTGGTTACTGACTGAAATACCAGAAAAGGAGAGCAGCTGGCGTAGATACTGCACCTCTTCCTGCAGAGCCTCATTCTGTGCCTTGACCATTAGGTGAGGTTCAGATCTGCTGCAGTGGCACATTTGGCCGTCAGTCAGCAAGATGGCAGAGCGAACAGGACAGCCTTTTACTTCATCTAACGATGAAATCACAAGAACCGCCTTGAGGCTCTTGACGCTTGTCCTGACCTGCCCAGGGACGCTCTTTTGACATTTGCCACTGACATTCCCTTGCCCACAGGAGCTTGATTCTCAGCAGCCTCACAGGAAGCTGTGGTTCTTGCAGCTGAGGTCATGAGTTTGGCACTTGACATCGTTTGCTTGCCTTGAGAATAGCTTTTACGGTGCGCATTTGACAAAAATGTCATTCTTGGTGATCACATTATGTGCATGAGATATTCAATCAAGTCTTTCACATTGCAGCAAAGTTTGTTGTTGCCTGGCTGCACGTTTGCCACCTGACTGATCTGTGTCTGTCTGAGTGCTATGATGGATCAAACAGAGGTCATGTGGGTCTTGGCACGGTCAGACTGACACCATCAACAAAGGCCAAAAGCATATTAAGAGCGATGCGGACAGTGTTTTCTCAAGGTTGGCACGGCCTCACGGCCAGCACAACGGCGTGCAAGACTAGCCCGAGACAAGCAACCAGTAAGTGATCCGCCGAAGTACATCACCGATGCTCAGCGGCGCTGACACAACCAGCACAGCCAGTCCCGATGGCCGGTGACTGTTTGACTTTTGTCGCAGACAGGCTTGCAAGCATAGGAAGCCGACTGGATCGGCGGTAGATTGCTAATCACACACGTGTAAAACACATTTGTTAATCAGCCGCAAGGAATCATTTTACAACTGTTCACAGCCAGTGGACAAAAACTCGAGGCGCGAGCTTGCCTAGCCCTCTCGGCTTGGCGCTTGCCTATAGTCGCACAAGTACACTCGTGCTTGTTTTCTGGCTGCTCCCAGAGCGCCATTCGCACTCACCTGCTACTACGGGTCTGCGGTAACAGCTTTTAGCTCAAATTTCGTCAGGTAACGTCAAGCAGCCTCTCCAGACCGCTCACAGCCTTGGGGCCTAGCTATGCTGTCAGCTCGTTTCAGCTTGAACACCGTTTTGACGCATGTTCACTGCAAATGCCCTGAACTACACGTTCTGCAGCCGTTTTATGATCTTGGCTCAACCGTCGTGCGTGATGGTGTCCCTCGTACCAGTAATAAGGCAGGCCTAGCGCAAGGGCTAAGCAGAGTTGTCTTGCGCAGGTTTCTTTACGAATAAATTATCAGACATGGTTTCCGCTGTCTCAGAGGCTGTAGCAGCCCCACAGCAGGTCAAGGGCGGTATTCACAACGTCCAGTCCCAGCAAAGCATCTTGGACGTGGCAAAAATTGAGGAGGGCGTGCAGGACATTGACCTGCAGACCAAGGCACCTGGTGCGCTACGCTCTGCTACTGCGGCATCCTGTACACTGATGCGGTCGATTTTGGCCGGACCTTCCGGATAACTACCTGGACCAATAGATCTGTTTCACAGCTTGCTGCCTTGAGCTTCAGTATTTTCGGGACTGCTTCTCATGCTAAAATAGTATGGCTGTGTTGCAGAACACCAGGCTTTGTTTGAAAAGCTCATCAATGGCTCCTCCACAGCAGACCGCAAGGCAGCTGCACAGGAAGTCACTGAGCAGATGCTGTCTGGTGGTGCAGCCTCCTTCAAGGTTTGTGTGGGCAGTTTGTGTCACACCCTGTGCATGTCCAGCAGATTTTATGCCTATGTGCTCGTGTATATGCTCATGCTTTCTGGTGTCATGCTTTCCTAAAGTCTGGTTTCTGCTCTACAGGCTGATGGTATTGTGGACAAGGTCAAGGTAGCTGCTGAGCACAAGAATGCTGAGGTGGCTTGTTGGCAGTCAAGGCTTTGGCTGAGACCAAGCACTCTGCTGCTGAGGCTTATGTCGTTGCCATGCTTCCCATCCTGATGGACAAGTATGCTGACAAGGTATTGGATTGTCAATTTAATTAAACTGCTGATGCAGCCTGTAATTTTGTTGGGCTGTTGCAGTTTCTTGTGACATATGTAACTTGAGTGTTTTGCTGAAGTGGTCTGTTGTGAATGCTACAAGTACTGACTGACACATTTTCATGTCTGCAGTCCAAGGCTATTGCCAGTGCTGCAGCTGAGGCAGCAACAGCTGTGCTCACCCACATGAACCCCAATGGTGTCCGCCTGGTGCTGCCCATGCTGTTTGATGCCATGAACCAGAAGCAGAAGTGGCAGACCAAGGTTGGGGCTCTGCAGCAGCTGGGTGCCCTCACCAAGATTGCACCTGCTCAGATGAAGGCAGCTCTGCCAGACATTGTGCCAGCTGTTGGTGGCTGCTTTGCTGATGCCAAGCCCCAGGTCAAGGTGAGCTACAAATTATCACGTGTCAAGTACCATCATGATCACTGTCTGCCAGCAGATCTTAGGTCCTGTGCTTGCTGTGGTATTGCCTTGTGGTGTGTGTCAAAGCCTGGTGTATAGTCAGATTGCAACTGAGCTCTTTTCACTGTCTGGAATGCAACACTTTTTTGTCTGAGCACCTGTTTTGCTCAATGCACAGAATTCATAGTTGGTCACTCAATGCATTGTGTGTAGTCTGTTACTAGCACTGCATGTTGGGTAGCACTGCATTTTGGTTAGCGCTTTCACTGGTGAGACTTACCTCTCTCCATGTTTGCTTCAGACCGCTGCCATGAAGACCATGAACCAGGCCTGCACAGCCGTGGGCAACCGTGACATTGAGAAGTTCATTCCAGCACTGATCACTGCCATGGCCAATCCCGCTGAGGTGTCAGAGACAGTCCACAAGCTGTCTGCTACCACCTTTGTGCAAGCTGTGGAGGCTCCTGCCTTGTCCATCATGGTGCCTCTGCTGGTCAGGGGACTGCGTGAGAGGCAGACTGCTATCAAGCGCAAGTCTGCTGTCATCATTGACAACATGTCCAAGCTGGTGGACAACCCAGCCGATGCTGCTGTCTTCCTGCCCAGGTCAGTTGATCACTGTAGTGTCCATCCGCCATCAAATGACCGACTGGCTTGATGTATGTGGCAGACCTGCAGGTTGATGTGGGGTGTGCTGTTTTGAACCTCACAGAGCCATTAGTGCTGTTAACTCGCTTCTGCCACTTTGCTGCATTGTCGCTGTTAATGTTGTTCACTCACTCCTGACACTCACACTCATTCTTGATACCCACTCTTGTCACTCACCCTCACTCTCGACTTTCACACTGCTTCCAACGCCATGTAGGTTGCTGCCTGGTGTGGAGGACGTTGCCAAGAATGTAGCCGACCCAGAGTGCAGGTCAGTGGCCTCCAAGGCTCACGCCACCTTGCTCAAGGTTGGTGCTGATGGCAAGGTCACAGGCATTGTGGCCAACGAGGCTGAGGTGCTGGCTGTGCTGGGCTCAGCTGTTGCCAAGGTCGACGGCCAGGTTGGTGAGGTGGTGGTCAAGTATGTGGCCAGCATGATGTGCGGCCTTATCAATGCCAGCCAGTACAAGGATGAGCAGTGGATTGAGGTAAGCAGTTGCTGTCTGCCTCGCTCCCTGTCTGCCATACGGTTTGCAGCTGCTGCTGTGCTGCACAGAGACCTGTGTTGCCATCTGGCTCATTGCTTCCTCCTGTTGCGGCTTGGCACGTCCTGGTTCACAGCAATCTAGTGATGGCTGTTTGATGGAGATCACTTGTAGGCAGATCTCTGCCTGCAGGGAAGATGTTCTCATGTGCTGCTTGCAATGCAGATGATGTGTGTGCAATGTTGTGCAGGCTGTTGTGCCCTACCTGTCTGCCACAGTGTCCAAGGACAAGGCAGAGAAGGTTGCCCTGGACACCCTGTCCCACTTCTTCAAGGAGATGCAGGAGAAGACCAAGGTGGTCGAGGAGGAAGAGGAGGGCGAGGACCTCTGCAACTGCGAGTTCAGTCTGGCCTATGGTATGTCCGTGCTCTGTCTTATTATATGTTTACGGCATTCTGTTTTGCAGTTGGCTGCTTTCAGGAAGACCTTATTTGTTGCCTCATAGTTGCTTGATAAATGCAAGAGACAGCAGGCAAGCCAAACGTGCAAGAAGCTTTGTAAGCAGACACCAAAGTCTCTTGTAGGTTTGGCATGCCTGCTGTCTCTTGCATCTGTTATGCATATTGCTGGGGTTTTGCAGTGTTCTGGCATTCAGCGGATTGTGTTTACGCTGCTTTTTTTCTGTAGGCGGCAAGATCCTGTTGAACAATGCTCGCCTTCACCTTAAGCGTGGCAAGCAGTACGGCCTGTGTGGCCCCAATGGTGCCGGCAAGTCCACCCTCATGAGGTCCATTGCTAATGGACAGCTGGACGGCTTCCCACCCAAGGACCAGCTGCGCACTGTGTATGTGGAGCATGACATCGATGCCTCAGAGAGCAATGTGCCTGTTGTGGAGTACGTGTACTCTGACCCCATCCTTCAGGACGCCAGCCACCCTGCTCACAACCAGGTGTCAGAGGTCTTGGGCAGCGTTGGTTTCACCGAGTCCATGCAGCAGGCCCCCGTCAGCTCACTGTCTGGTGGATGGAAGATGAAGTTGGCCCTGGGTGAGACTCTCTTCGTGGCTGCACACTTGCATCTGCTGCTGTTCATGATGTCTTGTTCCATCTTGTGTACTTACGTTTTGGTTATTAATCTGTGAATACTCCTGTATCTGTCTTGTTTGCCCATTGTGTCCTGTGTGTTGAGCTCCTTAAGGTTCCTGAGTGTCAAAACACTGAAAAGCATTAAACAGCTCGACATTCAGGGCTGCTCCCAGGGCCACTCAGAGCATGGCACTGGCTATGCTCTGAGTGTCTGTATTTGCTGTGAGCAGTTTTAACTAGTCGGCTGCTGCCCGACCCATGTGTCTGTCCATCTGCGATGAGCAGTTCTAACCCTGTTTTCTGATGTGTTGCAGCCCGTGCTATGCTGATGAAGGCTGACATCATGTTGCTGGATGAGCCCACCAACCACTTGGACGTCAAGAATGTGGCGTGGTTGGAGGACTACCTGACCCACTTGCCAGATGTGACCAGTATGGTGGTGTCTCACGACAGTGGCTTCCTGGACCATGTGTGCACAGGGATCATCCACTATGAGAACCGCAAGCTGAAGCACTACAGGGTAAGCGCTCGCTGCGATTGCTCTATGGTGTCTGATATCCACTATGAGAAATGCAAGCTGAAGCACTACAGCGTCGGTGCCTGTTTGTATCCTCATTGTTGTGGTTAGGTGAAGCCTTCGTGTGACCTCGTGTGGACCAGCTTGCATCCCCTCTTGGCATTCGTTATGTGTCGCTCATGTACTGACAAGCTTGCATCCCTTCTTGGCAGATATCACATGGCATCCTCAGTATGCACCCCCCACCACCCCCTTCCCCAATCCCTAAGTTTAAAATTGACTGTGCAAGAAAGTGAGAATGCACCA
>JAABUP010001602.1_pt1 | contig 47308 bp, 72 predicted proteins | sample 5559201 | NCBI WGS metagenome assembly JAABUP01 (sample SAMN10711887, study PRJNA513373) | rock metagenome | isolation source: Antarctica rocks | place: Antarctica
TTCTAGTATGTTCATGAATGGCTTGACCGAAAATGTCTAAGGGCCACTGCATAATTTAACAAGTTGTTTCACGGGTGAGGCTGTAACATGCACTGTATGCGACAGCCGTCCACCCTGACCGACTGTCTCAGGGGTCATGACTCATGCCATGAAAGCCTGCCATGTGCTGCTGTTCACGTGCCCGTTTAAATGTCGTGGCAGCATGCATCTCAGTTCACTTCCGGAAGCAATTTGATACAGCAGCGCTGGAGTGAGCTCTGACCGAAACATCCACAAGCGACCATCTTACCACTAGGTAAAGATGGCTTGGCCCGCGCATAGTGTCAATGAAGGCGGAAGAATGGGCATATTTGGAGGTACGGCATGCATGCTTCACTGAAGACTGCTTTCGCTCTTAGTTTGCGCAGATAGCCTCAGATAGGTCCCCTGTCATCTTGTCAAAGCGTTAAATACCGAGCTTTTGTTCATCGTCTATTCGAAGGTGCCGCGCTGCTAGGCGTCGGAGCAGTATCCTGGTATATGTACCAGAACAAGACTCTGCCAGGTAGGGCAGTTGGCTGGATACTCTGATTTGGACTCAGTCCATATGATATTCGGCTATTGGTCCCTGCTCCACGCCATTATAGATTGTTTCCAAGATGTTGCCTGGCACTCAAGCTGTTGTTTACCGCGCACCTGCCTGGAATGCAGAGCACTCTGGCCAAACCTCCAACAAGGCAGCTTGGCAGCAGTATTCAGGACCAACCCATGAAAACACAGACACATCCAAGCCCAAGGGTCCAGAGCAGAGCAGCAAGGAACACTGAAATATGTCATTGAGCCAGCACATTCATGGACACCTTGCTCACTATGTACTAATCTTACTGGCTTTCTTGGATACTGTGCACTGCTTTCGTACTCTGCACTGTGTATTGGTGAATATAGTCTGTGGCTGCACAAGTATCACCTGAGTATTCATGATGAAGCAATAGTGTAGGTGCACACCAGCAGATCATTGCCTGATGTTTGCACCATCCGTTTTTTGTAGGAATAGACGTCAGTGTGTAAGCAGCACCAGTGAAAAGCACAGACAAAACCTTCAGCATGTCAATACATACTCATGACATCTCACAGCACAACAAATGCTGAACTTGTTATTCTTGTTGAAATTGCACATTTGCTTGACTGATGATGCCACGATTGATCACAAGGTATGCCAGCATGAGCCAAGTGGCGGCTGGTACATGCAAAATCCGTCTCATCATGTATCATAGTGCCTAAAAGATAAAACACGAGGTGCACTAAAGTGATACTACTGGTACACTGGGAGGCTGTGTACATGCCTTATACAACTGGTGTATAAGTTTGCAGGAGGCATCAAAGCTATGACTAGTTACTTCACTGCCCATTATGGTGTGAAAGACAACAAAGAGACAAGGCTCAAACTGTGCTGACTTTGCCAGACAGAGTCTTCTGCAGTGCTGGCGAAACGTGCATTGGCAGCTCTCCCTTCTGATGGACTGCTCTGAAGCTGGCCGTCCACTTCGGCGGCAGTCTGCTGACCACAGGAGGCGGCAGTATGCCAAAGACGGTGCTTCTGAACTCCTTGTAGCCACCTGCACACAAACGCTATGCTCAGCAATCCCGCAATGAGACTATACTGCTTGCTTGTGCCGGATGTAAGGCATACATGCATCTAGTCTTGTTCAGCAGCAGCTCAATCAGAGCTGTTACACATGCAACTGAGCGCAGACAGGCCTTACCTTGACCATTGGCTAGCATTGCAACACCAATAGCAATGCACAGCCACGCCAAGAGCCTCATGTTGCGCCCTTGCTGAGTAGTTGGAAGAGCCTCCCCCAGGGCCAGCAACCCCACAGCAACCCCTACAACGAAAGCATGCATGCATCTCTCTTTGCAGCCACTGCACTTGCCGTGCTGATTGCACTGTCAGTTATTGATTTTCTGTTCCTGACCAACAACAAAAGACCAAGCTGTTCCTCAAGTGAACTTTTGCAATTGTGAAACTCTTCACAAGCAACAAATTCTTCAGTATGGCTTACCTGACACCATGGAGGATACAGCAGCACATGTGCACACCACAACAGTGTTGCTGTCTTTGAGACCCCGTGTTTGGATCACGAATCCAGAGCTTGTCAGCAAAGCACTGAAGGCAATGCCAACTGGGACCCACAGAACACTGCCTGCGCCTTGAGCTAGCAAGAAGCCTGTACGACAAGCAGCTGCTGACAATCCAAAGCAAGCTCCAGCCTGAAAAAGCAAAGAGTCATATACTCTGGATCTTACTCTTTCGCTGAAGTCAGAATTTATTTGCCTTTTCCGTCACTTGAAGGCATACGCCATGCTACGTACACTTTGAACATGCAAGATGCTGGTTGTGAGCTGTCTGTATCTGGGAGTTGTGTACTTAGAATTGTACACGTGGATGACGATCATGCATGTTTCCAGAAGCAGTCCACCTTCACTACGCAAAGCATTCCAGACCATACCAGCAATGTAAAGCACCATGCATGTGCTCTTTAAATCTCAAGACAACACAGGACCTGCCAAAGGAAAGAAGGCAATAGGGGCCGCAGGACTTAACAGGACAGGGGACTTGGTCGCTGGCCTACTAACCTGCAAGCCACATGTCACAGCTGATGTCCTTGTTGCTCGGCGTGCTGGTTTGGTGGGACTCCGCAGCCGTGTCAATATGCCAGCCACTACCAAAATTGTGAACATGAGCACCACCACCGCAACGCGCATCTTGCTGAGCGGTTTTGCATCAGAAGGCTCAGGATCAGCGCCTGCTGTCGCACCCAGCCCTATGGTGCCAATTGCAGATACAACGACAGCTGCCCATTCTGCTGTGTGCAACCTCTCCTGCAAAATTTACAGCCTACAGCAAGGTACGGACCAAAGGACGCTGTCAGAAGTATGCAGTGCAAGTGGGACTTGAGAGGACTCACTTTCAAATAGAAGTGTGAGAACACTGCCAGCAGAACCAGACCTAAGCCAGAGACTGGTTGAACAATGGAAACCTGCAGAAACATTTGACTTTGGGGTAATGTGTTTGTACACTGGTCTCAAGCTGGATCAAGATTGCACAAGTGCAGCACAAACACTTTCGGCGAACAAACAGCAACTGCAGCATACAGCAGCCAAGTTCGACTAGAAACCCACGGGGGCTCGAGCAACTGCTGCAATCATCAGCAGGCCTCCTCCCAGGTCTGCTGCAAGTCCTGTGACCCATTCTTTGCTGCTGAGGTATCGGCGAAGCACGACAGAGTCAAGGGTCAGACGGGGCAGGTTTGCAGTTGCGCTCTTCTGCAAGGCCTTGCCAATATTGTTCCCGGTGGAGGCGACTGTTATGAGTATGGCAATCCACATGACATAGCTGCTTGTGCCAACCTGTTACCTCGGAGCGGCGAAGTGCGACGACTCCGAAACCGACATTCGGTCAACTCGACTCACAGAGCGCAAATGCCAGCAGTCAAGGCAGAGCAGCAGACGGGAGCTATGCAACAACACGATGCCGCTCCAGTACTGAACCGCGCTATCAGATGATCTCTCGCGTGCCTTTCCGCTGAAGGCGCAGCGCAGAGGTCTTCGAGCCATGAGTCACACATCGGAGTGTAGATTCCTTGCATGCTCCGGCATATCAGCTGTGATCTGTATCACGCGGGTCCTTGACAGGTTTCAACGGAAGATTACATCCCAGTGTTCTGAACAACATCCAGTTCTGCAAGATTTAGTCGCCTGGTCTTTACAGGATCGGTGACTTGCGGCGATGCCTTGTCTCATAGGCCCGAGACCTTCCGATCTACTGTCGTAATGACGGATCGCCTTGCACAATACCTCTTTAATCTCACGCAATGCACCGCTTGTAGTGTGCGCGTTGACCTGTGAGGCTGTGCAAGGTCCCTGACGCTGTTGCCACTTTCCGACATGCATGCCTGAGTAGTTTCAGTTGGCGTTCATGCGGCTCCCGTTCTGATGTTGCGGAGGCGGAATGCAGCAGCTGCATTTGCTTTGACCAAGGGCATCATCAGGTAATCACAGCCAGCGCCAATGCAACCCATAGAACAAGTGACGGCTGCTCTGTTCAAGTTCAGACCTTACCGGGAACCACAGAACGACTGAGCCTGATTCAGGCCCTATCGCTTGCAGCTCAGCATCGGGTACAAAGACTAAATCGCTGCACTGGCCAACTGCACCTGCTGATTGGCATACATCGGGGGCACTTTACAGAACCACAGCCAGTAGCTGCAAGTCAGGCAACCTATTTCTGGCCCAGAGACTGCACTCCCAAGCACAGACAGTCCCTGTGAATCTTGGGTATTTGCCCCACAGAGGTAGGGCACATGCCTCCCATCACCTACGGGGCCATCTGCACAATCTGCAAAACCTCTCGGCTTTTGCTCTAACACTCACTCTATCCTTACTCCGTTGCTTGCTCTATCACTTGCTGCATTACTTCAGGATCTGCAAGGAAGCTGCAGCCATGGCTTGCTCAGTTAGGACTTCTGTGGGTCAGAAACACAGGACACTATATGCCTTTACCAAGTAGGTGTCTGTCATGGTCAAGCATCTGTGTTCGCAGAACCTGGTCCAGATTTCACTGTCTGTGCTGTCTTTTTCCAGCTCACTTATGCACCTGCACAATAAATCTCTGCTTCAGCAATACTGCACAAGGCAGTAGACAGCATTCTATTTGCCAAAGGCCTGTGAGCATATGTTGTGGTGATGTCCATGCTCCATCACATATGTGCAGCATGTGTCTGTACCACGTGTCCTGCATGCATCATCATTGTCTACCTGCAGCATATAGGTGATGAAAGCTATTGAGCAAGTACAGTCACATCACAGGAACGGTATGGGGCACCCCATGGGGTTGGCTTCCCACCAAGACTATTGCTGAGTGGGCCCTGCGACCAGGCTACAACACCCGTATTGCCATCATCAATGCCTTCCAGACCGCTGGGGGACATGTTCATCGCATGCTACCCATCATGGTTGCTCAAGCCTTTCGCCAGGACAGGTACTCTATGCCTTGCTCAGCCTGTGCAAGTCTGGGCTTAATTCAGCAGCAGCATCACTGTTGGAATGCTGCATTGTACCGTGCTGGGTGTGGCTACAACGTTGTGCGTATCTAGCATGTCTGTACAGTTTTTACTGTATCTCAGTTCCTGTGCCCTTTTGTGTCTGGCGTACATGTTTTGACTTGTGAGCACACTCTCTTTGACTCATGAGTCAATGACTCATGAGTCAGTGAGTGCATTGACTAATGAGTACACTCCCTGACAGCATGATGTAAACATGCCACAATGCAGAGTTGCTGCGACCACATACACTGCAATGATGCATGCAACGGCCAGAAATCACTATGCCCATGCATGTGAACCTTTCTTTCAATTCTCCGCCGGTGTGGCAACAAGAAAATTCAAATTTGGCCAATGCACAGGTTTGCCTCGTGCCTGGCAGGACCAGGAGTGCAGTATGTGACAATACCCTCTCCTGTGGGTTTGTCTTGGGTGCTCTCCCTGCTGCACAGCATCAAGCAGGTACTTTCCGATTTTGGGCGGGTGATTCGGCTACTTTGGCTGCTGGCACCCTTGGCATGCTGGGCTCCTCTGGCTTTTGGTCATGGGTATGGGCGGCAGCAATGGACACACCACTTCAGGTGACGCATGCACAGCACAGCCTGACAGGCAGGATAAGCAAAGGCAAAGCTGTGACGTGGGATGGTGTCCAGGCTTGCTGATACATAAAGCTGACGTCAGATGTGCAAATGTGCCTCTGCATGATACTGGTGGGTTGCATCCCGCTGACCTGGTGAAGAAGTACCGAAGCTGACATGATGGCCCTGCTGTCAATGTTGAGCGCTAATGTGGCTGCTCAGCCCTGATAACGCTGCGCTGGTGTTTGAGTGTTGTGCTGGCTGATTTTGTTGTTAGTACCAGCCAGCACACTGGCTGACCCACCAGCCACCAGGTGCGTCCTTGTCAACACTGCTTGCTTGCAGTCCCAAGCAGATCTGTGCAGGAGACACTGCCTTGGCTGTTCCTGCAGGGAGACATGTTTGCATTTGCAGGACAACACTCGAGAGGTTGGGCCCAGCGTTCATAAAATGGGGCCAATGGGCAGCCACAAGGCGTGACATGTTCCCCCCTGACTTGTGCAAGGAGCTGGAATGCCTTCACACTCAGGCACCAGTGCATTCGCTGCACTTCACCAAGTCAGCTATTGCAGAAGCTTTTCCTGGGAGCGCGGATGAGCTATTTGAGCAGTTTGACGAGCAGCCTGTGGCAAGTGGCAGCATTGCACAGGTGTACAAGGCTCGCCTCAGTCACAAAGGGGCGCTGCATACCGGGATGCTTGCAGGCAAGTCTGTGGATTTAGTCGTAAAATTGTTGTTGTTGTGATGTAGCCTGTGAATGCGCCCATACAACTTGAAGTGGGCCGGACTGCAAACAACAGGCAACAGACCACGCTGCAAGCCATCTGACATTGGCAAGCATGATATGCATGTGCAAACAGTAATCTTGCAGCTGACACAGTACCTGTTGTGTCTTCTGCTATGGAAAAAGATGTGGTGTGGAACATTGTTGACATCAATTGTGCCTGTAGCATCTGCTGCCATGCTGCGGCAAGCATGCATGGTCTATCGAGCAGTTTTGTTTGAGGTGGAGGCTACTGTACTGCAGTCCTGACACTATGCACTTGCCTGATGCCAGCCTCAAGTCTCTCGCACGTATGCCCACTCTTGCCGCCCTACTTTTGCTGGAACCTACTTGTCAACAGGACGCCTGTGTGGTGTAGCTAGTAAGGGGTCTTCCTCTGGGCGGTCAAAAAACTGTGTAACTGACCCTACCAGGACCTATCTGCAGCAGTGTGTATCAGCTCTTGAAACAGATGTGTGGTCACAGGCAATGAGGTAGCTGTGAAGGTGCGGCACCCTGGCGTGGTGCGGGCCATTCAGCGTGACTTTGCCTTGATGCTGCGCCTAGCTCAGCTGGCATCTCTCTTGCCAGCAGTGCGTCAGCTGCGCCTGCAGGAGACTCTCGCCCAATTCGCTGCTCCTTTACAAGAACAGGTCAGCTTGCACCAAGCCACCAATTTCTGTCTGACTTCATCACTGTGAGCAGCACTGTGAGCAGCACTGTAAGCAGCACTCTAAATAGTAATCTACTGAGCCTTGCAAGGCTCTCTGGCTTTGGTCACAGCATGCACACATGTGCATTGCAATCTTGCTTTGAAGCAGCATAAATTGGTCTCCGGGCTGTCAGCAAATCAGCGATTTGGTCTTGCCTGTTTGCAAAGCGCAAGTTACAGTCAAATCATGCCACACCTGCTGCTGTGCTGATTCCTATTTAGAACAAACATATATCCTACTCGGCGTCAAGAGCTACGATTCTGCTGCTGTTGAATGTTCCATAGCAAGTAGCTGCATCAGCACTGCACTGGTGAGTCAGCATGTGCACCATGCTGCAGGTTGATCTAAGCCTGGAGGCTCAGAATCTGTGGCAGTTCAACTATAACTTCAGGCATGATGATTGCATCAGATTTCCGCTTCCCATCTATCCCCTCGTCGCTCCTCAAGTCCTTGTGGAGACTTTTGAAGCTGGCGAGGGCATTCGCAGGTGATTGCATAAGAGGTTGCGTGCATGCATGAACTGTTTTTGAGGTCCCAGCTGCCAGGCTATACACAGCTGCCGCTGACTGAAACCATCTTTCCATTCCAGTCCAGTGATATACCTGGCACATACACAACAGATGGTAGTGCTGAGAGAGTCCACATGACCAGCAGCTGCCGCTAACTGACACCATGTTTACCTTCTATTGTGACAAGTGTATACACCTGGCAGATACACAGCAGACGGCAGTGCTGACAGTCCACATGACAAGCAGCTGCTGCTAATGAAGTCTAAACAAGTTTGACATACCATTGTGCCTGGCAGGTACATAGCAGATGGCAGCGGTGAGAGCCCGCATGACAAGCAGCTGGCGGTGCTGGGTCACAGAGCCATGCTGAAGATGATGCTGCAGCACAACTTCATCCACAGTGACCTGCACCCGGGCAACATCATGGTGCGCTTGGACCCTCCATCAAACATGTTCATGCAGGCCGCTGCCAAGTTGTGCAGCACTGTGGGCCTAGGTAAATGCAACTGCTGCAAGCTTTGTCTGTACTATTTGGTGGTGTAAGTGCGAGACATATAATGTAGGAATACAGCGTGTGCACTGACTTTCAGAGCACCTGTAGACTACCAAGTGCTGTGCTCTGTGCCATCGCAATGTACTCTTGCTCTTGTTGCAATCACATAGTTGGCAGTTGCCGAACACTGTTTTGGTAGTCTCAGCATGTATTGCATCCCAACTTGCTTGCACTCTTGCACGATGACACCAGCACAGCTAAGATATCCTTTTTTCAGTTGTTCCTTTTTCTACATGAGGCACAAAGCTTGGCAAGAAACAAGCGTGACTGTATGACTTGACAGCAGCTCCTCATCTGCATGCACCGCACCAAACCAGAGCTCAAAAGCTCATCACCACAGACTAAGTGCATGCTTTGTGCACAGCAGGCTGCAACATTGCAAACTCTTGGCTGCAACCCAAGGTAGTGCTGCTTGATGTGGGCATGGTCACCCGCCTGTCTGAAGTGGATCAGCATAACATGCTTGGTCTCTTCACATCCCTGTCTGGCATGGACGGCCAAGGTGTAGCAAACGCTGTGCTTAACTTTTCAGGTCAGTCCTGCCATGGCGCAATGCTGACTGTGCAAAGAGTGACTAATGTGGGGCATATGTGGCATCGTTTCGATCAAAGCACACTGATGCTGAATGTGCAAAGAGTGACAGATCTGGATTGTGTATGACATCATTTCAAGCCAAGCACTTTATACGAACGGTGCATACACTGCACGCTGCATTGCATTCCCTTTAAGAGCCTTGCAACATCATGTGTGATACATTTTTTAATCCAGCAGCTCTTGATGTGTGACGTCTTCACTTGTGAGCAGCTGTTCACAGCCATAGAGTATCTGTTTACCTCACGACCAAGGCTGTTGTCAAACTGGCAGTGACCAGCGAATGTCCTTTTGTCAGGCATTTGGGATGTATTTGGTGACATGTTAACATGGTTGTGACCTTCAGGGGAGAGGCAAACATGCACAGATCCAAGTGCATTTACTGCTTCCTTGACAGACTACTTTGCCAGGCTGAAGCAAGCTGATAGCTGGGCCGACAGTCAGTACAATGATGTATCAGATGCGCTTTCAGCTGTCCTGGAGCTGGTCCGCCAACATCATGTAAGCCTCAAGTACATTGCTGCAGCTGGCATGCATTGCACAGGTGCACATGCTTGTCTGCCTGTGCTGCACTATGGCTGGTGTTTGATGCAATCAATCGCGCTGTGCCTGTGTGGAAAAAGTTTATGAGAAAAGGAATCTGAATCTAGGCCAAATGTCAGCAAGGGCAAGGCACCAAGCAATGCAAAGATGCCTTGACCTCAATGCATGTGCGGCAATACCAGGGTAAGGGCACCAAGCATGCCTGCAAGGGTGCAAAACATGGCAAGCTAAAGTGAGTGCAAAGATGATGATCTGCAGCGCTTGTGCATCCAGGTGAGTCTACCGGGTCACATTTGTGCAGTTGTTGTGACAACCTTGGTCCTGGAGGGCTGGAGCAGCAAGCTGGATCCAGACCAGTCAATCATGGATGACATCAAGCAAGTTGTGCATGCTGATGGTCATCTGCCATGGAGGAAGTACCTTGCACACCTGACTTCCCAAGTGTAACAGACTGTGTGCAGAATAGGATGACTCTGATCTGAAAGCGTTTCCAAATAAGGCTCTGCTCTGACAATCATGGTAATGAAAGACATTTTTTGCTCACTGCTGGCAGCAGTCACCCCATGCACGTCATTGATGAACTTTGATACGACCGTCGCGTAGTAAAGGCCACAGCGCCCATGTGTTGATTTCTTGAGGTGTGCTGATGGAGACCTGCTCATCCATGTACTCAGCTGGCAAGCATGCTGCAGGGTCATGTTCACAGAGCAACATCCTGTACAGGCAGCCATGTCACCTGCGATTATCATCATCACAGTAGATTGTGGAGCGTAACATTTCAACGCACTTACAGACATCTTGTCACGCCAACAATAAGGGCGGCTCATTTGCTGCATTTCAGCACATTATCAACAGTCAACTCTATGATGGGATAAAGCTGTGCCAAGCAGCTCAGAATGAGACAGATTTGCTCCGCCAGGTTGCTCTTGCAATCTGCTTTATGCGGTAGTGAGCCAACAATGGGTTTACCAATACCATTAATGGACAGCACTTTGCAAGCCTCCCTTCCCTAGGTTATGCATTGATTTCGTGCCGGTGCACAGGATATTCTTGAAGCACCCAAAAACTCTATCTCAAAAACTAACACTATCTCAAAAAATTTAAAACCTCAAATTCTGACCAAAATTGCAAAGCGGCAGGCTTGCTTCTGTGCAAGTTGGTTCTGGGCACAATGGTCAAGGCCCAGAGTCTCGGCAGTTCAATAGCTCTGCTGAGGAAGAGGGACTTGTAAACACTTCTCTAGGGGAAGACAAGTAAATCACTTCACTGAGCTTGGAGTTACTGACCGGCGCTAAGCAAGTTTGAGGCTGGCGTAGCAACCTGGCTTTCGCTGTGAAGTTCCAGTACCATATGCCAATGATGCCTGCCATCACCAATTTCGTAAGTACAAAGTACTTGCTGGCTCACTTGAGCCAGCAAGTACTTTGTACTTACGAAAATGTCCAAGGGCACATCAAATATTGTTCAGGCTGCTGTCCCATGCCTTAGTCCCATGCCTTAGTCTTGCATGCAAGTTGTGTGTTGCTGCTACATAACTTGAGATAACGGGGCTGAGAATGGACCCCGGCAGTCAATGCATCAGCAATACACATAAATCGCCACACTATAGCCATGTAGCAGCAAGACAGCTGCACCGGTGGTACCACAGCCTCACAGCAGCAACACACCTGCACAGTTTTACAGGGACACTTTACTCAGCAAGCAAGGAATTCCTTCGAAAACGTAACATGCCACAAGCAACAATCCTCCTAGTAGGGCGGGCCCTACGGCTAGTTACAGCAACTGTACAAGTGTATCAGCATCCTGCATAGGTTTGATTTTTGCTGAGCTGTCAAACAAACTAGTGCTCGTGATGAATGCACATGAGCATGCTTGAGTAACCAAAGTGAAATGTAAATGCAGAGCCGAGCGATCGGATGGCAAAGCACAAACCGCCGGCAAAAGCTTCGCAGCAAGTAGAGGTTGGATTGCTGCATCGCCGCCTCGATTGTACCGCATCAGTTGGGCCTGGGAAAGAAGGCATCGCAGACCAGGGTGTTCATCAGAACTAGCCAAGGCGTCAATACAGGTGTGCTTCTGTCAAAGGGCATCTTGTGGCCACTTCAAGGCTCACTGCTTGGGTAAATTCGCCTGCTTTCCTGGCTTGGGGGCCTGTAAATATCTGGCCTCGAGTTGGGACTTTGAGCTTGCGTGTCGTCTGTCGCTCAGCCATTACAGCTTGTTCTTTGGCACTTTGATGGTGTGCCATCTTTTTGGGGCATATTTGGGGCTCGTGTCTTTTCAGTCAGCGGCTTTTGTCAGCGACAGCGCTGGGCTGCATGTACATGTATGCTGCAACTAGACAACGCAAGACGGCCTGAGTACAGCCTCATTGTCTACCTAAATTCCTTTGCACACGGGCGCCTGCAGTTGTCCGATCTGATGGGCCAAAATTTCGTCTGCAGGTCAAAATGCTGTCTTCACAGCTGTATGGCCAAGCTGGACTGGCGGGTCTGATGCGCTCCAGCGTGTCGAGCCCGTTGACTCAGAGCGTTTTGGCTTCTCCTGCGTGAGTCTCCTCGTATTTTCCTGCTCTTCCCCGAGGTCGCACTAGTTTCAGGATACATTGTGGCCAAGCATACACCAATGGTTGTAGGCTGATGGGAGCACTGTCATACTGCATATTAGGACTTGCTTATTGTGTGAGGCTTCTTTTGGCTGCTACAGAGAGCGACAATCATTCATGTTGCCAGCTGCAAAGGAGGAGGCCATTGTCCCTGAGAAGGCCAAGAATGCTTCTATGAAGTTCTTTGCTGATCTAGCTGCTGGTGGAGTTGCCGGAGGTATTTCCAAGACAGTCGTGGCTCCCATCGAGCGTGTCAAGTTGCTATTGCAGACACAGGACTCCAACCCCAGAATCAAGTCGGGTGAGTCAAAGCTCTGACCTTCTGCTCATGCTTTGCCTGTGATACTCCAAGTCCTGGCAGATAATACCTGCCTTGCATCCGCAGTAGAGATGTAGTTGATGCAATGCATCTGCAGGCGAGATCCCACGATACACTGGTATTGGCAACTGCTTCACCCGTGTCACAGCAGAGCAGGGCTTTGCCTCATTCTGGAGAGGTAACCTGGCCAATGTCATCCGGTACTTCCCTACACAGGCCTTCAACTTTGCCTTCAAGGTGAGCATTTGTGCCCTTCTGTCTCAGCTGGTACTCACATCAGTCACATGTGTATTGAAAGTGGTCATGTTTCTGCCTGCTGCTTTACCATTCCTTGCTTCCACAGCACAATCACCTTCTGCATGTAGCAACTCAACACCAATTCCTTGTGTGCAGGACACCATCAAGAACCTGTTCCCCAAGTACAGTCCCAAGACTGACTTCTGGCGGTTCTTTGCTGTCAACATGGCAGCTGGAGGTCTCGCCGGTGCTGGGTCTCTGCTGATTGTGTACCCCCTGGACTTTGCCAGAACAAGGCTGGCTGCTGATGTCGGCAAGGGTGGTGCTGACAGAGAGTTCACTGGTCTGATCGACTGTCTGAAGAAGACAACAGCCCGTGGCGGCCCCATTGCTCTTTACCAGGGCTTTGGTGTCTCAGTGCAGGGTGTGTATTCTTAAAGCTGTTCTTTTTCCCACTGTATGTCACAGTTGTTGCCCTAGCACTGCAGCTTTTGTCCTCTTGTATGACAATAAGGCATCTTGTTTCTGCTGGTATGTTCTTGCTGTGGCAAAGGCGTGGCTGTTGCTGAGCTTATGTACAACACCTTGTTTGTCATAGTGTTTGCTCAAAGTATAGCATTAGGTGATATGAGTGATGCTTTTCAGGTATCATTGTGTACCGTGGAGCATACTTTGGACTGTACGACACAGCCAAGGGTGTTGTGTTCAAGGATGAGAAGAAAGCAAACATCATTGCCAAGTGGGCTGTGGCTCAGACAGTCACTGCAGCTGCTGGCATCTGCTCATACCCCTTTGACACTGTGCGACGTAGGCTCATGATGCAGGTAAGCTTAGCTCTTGGATCTACCTTTGTCTGTGCATGTTCTGCCTGTCAAGAATCTTTGGAGCACCTGCTGGTCTCATCAGTCTTGTAGGGCCTGCTGTGTTGATGTCATGTCTTTAGCACGCATCTTGTAAGCTGAAAGTTTTGGTTGTTTTGCAGTCTGGAGGGACTGAGAGGTACTACAAGGGAACTCTTGATGCATGGACCAAGATTTCAGCAGAGGAGGGCACCAAGGCGTTCTTCAAGGGTGCTGGATCCAATGTGCTTCGTGGTGCTGGAGGTGCCTTGGTGCTGGTTGCTTATGATGAGCTGAAGAAGATCATAGACGAGCACTTGTGATCTTTTCACTCCTGGTGTAATATATGCCTGCAAGACAATTTCATGCAAGTTTTGAGTGTGTGTAATGTCTGGCAGCTTAACAAATTTGCGGTGTGATGATGACTGTATTCAGCCCTATCTCTGTGCACGTTTTGATGTTGATCTTTACGGTCGAACGCTGTGCATACACTGACGTTCACACTACACTGAGACGTGTGCGCAAAGGCATCGTGCGCTAACGGGAGGAGTGATAAAGCAGCTGTCGCTGGCTTTTGTTAACGGTTTATACATATCAAAAATGACCTACGCATGCCGTCAACCACGCTAGGGTGCCCGAGTTGGTCTAAGGGGGAAGACTTAAGATCTTCTACAGTTCGCTGTGCGTGGGTTCAAATCCCACCTCTAGCATTTCCATTTTGCCACACAACACCTCTGGGATGAAGCATTATGATGCACATACATGCGCTCTGCGCTGAGCTGCGCGCCAAAGCAGTTGCAAGGCACAGGCAACAAACGGTGTTTGATCAGCTTAAATGTTTTCGAGCTGCAATGGCATCCACTCAAGTTTCATCTCAATCTCCCCTTGTTGACTGTCCATCAGTGGCCATGTGTCTAGAAGATGCCTATTTTCTACAACATCAGCTACATCGATTTTGATGAAACCCAGCTTTTTCTTGCCCTCTGGCTTCTTGCCTGCACACAGCACTTTTGTCAGCTACCAGATCGGCCAAATGACCCAGCAATTCACAAAAATGACCCAGTCTGCACCAATCCACGCAGTGGACTGTATAGCACCCAAGACCGCTGCGCACTCTAAATAGTCAGACATGCAGGACAACTTTGTGTGCATTGACCATTCAGGAGCCACAAGAAATGGTACTCACCTAAAAGAGTCTTGGGAAGAGACATTATACCATCAAAAAACCCCTGCTTGTCATACACAGTGGCTGTGACTGTGGAGGTGGCTGAGATCATGATGTAGTCATACTTGAAATTCCAGCGAGGGCTGGGCTCATTCATGATGATGGGTGAGGTGTGAATCTCGTTGTTTGGCACAACAGGGTCATCCAGCTCCAGCTCCACAAAGGGGTCCACCTCACCCTCTGCATTGTCCTGCATTTGTGTACTGCACTGAACAAATGCTAGACAAAGGCAACATCACCAACCCACAAAGCTTGCTTGCAGCATACCAGCCAGCTGCTGTCAGATACACAGTGCTACAGACTCCAGCTGACACTGCACAATATAAACACAGAGCTTGACAATCAAGGCCTGCAAGCAATGCAACCGTGTCACTACATTGGCTGCCATTGTGAGTACTTCTGCAGGTAGGTTGCAAGGTCTGAAGGTACGTAGCACGCCACATTCATAAGAGCAAACAATGTTGATGTTGAGCCTTGCATCAAGGGGACAAAGAAGTACCTCCAGATCTACACAGCGGATGAGGGTTATCGTCAGAACCCCTTTGTGATCATGAGTCAACATCTTCTTGGACATGCCGAGAGTCATGTTGGCCTTCTGGGCCCCCGGCTCATTGGCAGCTGCTGCCTTGCCTGCTGCCTTGAAGGGGTGGTACCGCATCTCCAGAAATACTGTTCCTCTGTCAGCCTGCACACCCATGCAACTGTTAGTTGTGGTGCCTTTCTGGTACATTTCACAAGCTTATGCAGGGCCCAACGCCACCTGCAAACGGCAGGTGTCCTTGTGTCTTGACCAACACAAATTTGACAACACTTCTGATTCTCTTCATGCAGATGAGCTTTTGGGCTGCAGAACAGCTTTTATGTTGCAGGGCAAGTTTGGCAATACAAAGTGTCAGAACAAACACATTGTCATACAACAGACCTACCTTGGGGACCTTGTAGGCCTCTTTCCCCCCAGAGTCACTCTTCTCACTCTTGCCTCCAAGCTTGCCAAATGTGGCAACATTTGCAATCTTCTGGCCGCCTGCGCAAAGCAACCACATGCTCAGCATCTAACAGTTCCCCAAGTATGCACAGAGTCCCATGTTTAATTGCAAAAGCAACAGCTTTCTGCAGCACTACAAGCAGATTTAGCTTTGACTGCTCCACAGTCCATTAAATGATCCAACAAGGCCACAAATTGGAGAGTCACTGACACAGGTGAGCAACATCTTTTTGCAGCACAGCCTTGGCCACCACGCTGATGCCAACACCCAGAGCCTTTCTTGCTGGTGAGCCACTAGGTGTACATCAGCCTCTCACAAAACAGCAAAGGCCAAGTCGGACTTTGCTAGAGGTGAGGCACCACCAAGAACAGCATCTGTTACTGAGCAGAGCTGCAAGCTGCCGCGTACCCGAAAGACCTGCTTTGCCCACACCCTTGCCAACTTTGGCTACTCCTCCTATCCCGCCTCCCACAAACTTGCCAAGCCCTGCTCGCTCAGGCCTGATCAGGTCTACTGCCACAGGAACGACAGACTTGGGGTCCAGAATGAAGTCTGCATCTGCCAAGCGAATCTGGGCCACTCCTGTGATCTGTAACACATCATGGCAATCTTATGCTCTGCTATCACCATCATGCTGCATGTGCAGTGGGGGTGCTGTCTGGCTGTTGTCTCTGGCAAGTGCTGCTGAGCTTTGCACACCATGAGGACCGTATGCGTGTCACACTTTGTGATTGCAGCCGTCTTGGCCATGAAGTGCCGCAACAAGTGTGGTCTACATTGCATTGGCTGACTTGACTTAGACCAAAAAACCAATCGTGAAATGCATCTGGATGAATCATGGTCAAAACTGTTTACCAAAGCATTGGGCTACAGCATGGCTGCCAGAGTTGCACAGCAAGTGGCAAAACTTACAGTGTCTGAGAGGACATCATCGTCCTTGACCACAACACTGATGGCTTGAGTGTCTGGGTCGTCCACAATGAACTGCAGCTCCTCATTCCACTCAGGGTGAGTATTGTTGTGAACTGTCTCTGTGCGCTTCACGCGCCCGGTCCTGACCGTCAACTACACAGCAGCAGCAGAAACAGTCACCAAACAGACGCACATAACATAGCTGAATCTAATGTTGCCAGACTGCCCCAGAATCAAGAGATGGGTATACACAGGTCACAACTTTACTAGACCAGGTTGACTGCAAAATTGAAGCAGGGCAGTCTAAGGCAGCAGATCCTGTTGTGTGGTACTTTGAAGTGCCCCTCATCACAGACTGTACAGGGTGTAGGGTCAAGGGTCTCACAACAGGGGCAACTGACCTCAACAAAAGGGTCAATTTTGCCGATGCCTGCACTGCCCAGCCCGTGCGCCCTCAGAACTTTGATGTCAGCATGCCCTGAGGGGGAGGGGGAATCCCACCGCCATCCATAATGTCAAAGGTCATGCTGTTGGGGTAAATCAGCATTGTCCCCAGAGCCTGCAGATAGACAATGACAATGTTTCTCACAAGTAAGGACAGCAACCCCCTAGGCACTCATGATGCAGACTACAAGCGATCCTGCTTAAAATATAGGTTTGACATGTCAACACATATCTGTATGACAGTGAGTATGGGCCTGTCTCACGTGCAGGTGCACAACACAAATTGGCAGATCCACCCTGATGACATTCCTGCCTTGGATGATTCACAATCTTCAAGCTGAAACACAGAAGTAAGAAAGCCCAAGCAGATAGCTCACCATCTTCAGTCCAAGGTTGACAGCCAAATTCAGGCCTGGGATGGCCATGAGGTCCAGGGTGTTGATGATTGAGAGGGCCAGGTCCACAGTAGGAACCTCCAGCAGTGAGATGTTGACAGCACCCAAACAAGGTATTGTCTCCACCAGGGGCTTCAACGTTATTCTGGCTCGGGCTTTCAGCTGCATACAAAGTACAGTGCAGCACAGCGGTCACTACATGTTTGAGAAGCAGGCGCACATCCAGACAGCATCCAAAAGCAACAAGACTGCATTTAAACATAGATTTAGTGCTTAAATGGGCCATCTGCCGCAAAACAATATGTCACAGCTGTACATCAAAGCAGACATATGCAGCTTGGCAAGCAAAGCTACACTCAACACAACATCAAGAGCTGCTGACTTGTGATTAGCTATGTTGGTGTGGTTCTGTTGACAGATATGCTTTCTTTGAGTGGGATTCGCTATGGTCATTGACGAATGAGCAGGAAGAGTCAAATGCAAGCTGAACCAGCGGCCTATGATTGATCAGGCAGGACTGAATGCTGACCAGCATACCTGTATATCCCTGACTTCAACAGGAATGTCCACACAGTAGCCCCCAAAACCAAGTCTTGCTGAGACACGTACTCGTGCATTGCTGCCCCACTGTACTGGGACCTCAAGCATGCCCTCTTCGGCCACTGTCTCATATGCCTTTACTCCGCCAAATTTCAAGGGGTATGTACCCAAGTCTATCAAGTCTATATTGACAGCTTGAACCACTGGGATCTGCACATAGCTCACAGCATGTTTGTGCTGTACATCTGCATATAGCGCACAGAGTCATGCATGATGACTGCAAGGCAAGGAAATGAATTACCCCTTTGAGCGCAGCGTCTATTTGGGGCTTGGCCTGCTCAATGGCCATTTTTGCTATGGCCTCGTTGTACACTGGCCACAAGGTCTTCACGGCATTGTTCAACCACATAGTCTGCAGGCAGCAAGTGTTGGTCTAGCAGGATGTAAATTGCCTGGTGTCCCAGTACAGCTGGGTTTGTGCAATGCATACCCTCTCATAGTCTGGCCACTTCGTCCACTCGGGAGTCCATGGAAGCACATCTGAGGCACTAGCAGGTACTGGCCTGCCCTCCATATCCGGGATTTGAACGCTGTCATCGTGATCAGCTGAGATGTCAAGTTCCTTGTACGTCTCTGTAGCCTTCGTTGTACCGAAGTAGCGGGCACCAGCCTGCAGGGTGTCAATGAGGACACAAGTTCGATGTGTTGAAACCGTGCAAGCTGTGGAGCCAGCTCGTAAGAACACCCCAGCCATCAACAGGGCATCTGGTACGCCTCTGGCTTACCGCAAGTCCTCCCACGACACCCAGACTACCACCTAACATGGCAGCAAGCGCCATTGCGAGCGCAACAGGTCAGAGCATGCACCGTCTACTCTGTCAGCTATACATGCACTCTATGCTGATGCTTGGCAAGTCTGCTCAGGCAGGGATCTGCTTGGATACGACAGGAAATCTTCTGCAACGCTCAACAGCCACTGATCGTCATATAGAGTTTAGACCTTTTGCAGCAAAATGACAGCTTTCAGCGGGTACAATGCGCTAGCTGATCATGCATATTGCATGCTTTGCTCCATGTGACAAGCTTTCGGTCATTACTTGCAGCGCAGAAGGCATTCGCTCGGTGCCGCCCGACTGCGCCTGTCCTACTTGCCATAGCCTCACTTTCGTTCAATCAGCAGCTGCAGAATGCGTCTGTGTATGATGTCGAGGTCGCTGTAGCCGCTCCTGCGGTCTCTTGTAGCACCATAAGCTTGCTTTGCGGGTGAGACCTTCCGGATGCCCAGGCGCGCCACCCTTACCTATTCTAGCGAGGACGCCCCAGCTGTAGGAGAGTCCCGGGTGTACGTGTATTACTGCAAGTACTCAGGGCAGCATACCTTAACAACCAATTGCAACCTCAGCAAAGCTCCCCGGCGTAGGACAGATGGGGCACGTGTAATAGACACCAAAATCTTTACCGCCAAGCTATACACCACAGAAGGAGGCAGCAAATTGATCAAGCGCCAGAGTGGAAGCGTTGAAAAGCAATACCGATATAACATCGGAAAGCTACCTGTGGCATACAGAACAGAGCCAGATGGCCAGTATCTGTATGTACTTGAGGGTGCAGTCACCTCTTACTCCAGCCAGGATCCTGCACAGGGATCTAGTCCACCTGTGCCTCCATGCATTTTGCCTTTGAACAAGGACACAACCCAAGTGTCCCTGGAGATCGATGATAGAGCAGACAAACCCTCAATCATCAAAATCTCAGCAGACCATGTCCGCATTGAGATTGCTGGCGCTATCACAGCCCCAGAAACAAATGAGGAGATTCTGGAGTTCATGCGAGCTCTGCTGGCAGTGCGGCTGTCTCAAATGTCCCTGATCAGGGGTGAAAGCACAAGGCATAAGCTCCTGATGATCCAGAAGGTCAAGCCAACTGATGTGTATCAAAAGTTGCAGAAGGCATTGAAACAATGACTTTCATCTCCAGTGCCCATTGACGTAACAAGACTGACACTCTGCTTACAATGATTTGGTTGACATTTCAGTCCATGCATATGCCACTGTCGGCACATAGGGTTTAGGGTCCTGCTTTTACCAGATGGTTGGCTTTGTCTGTGTATATCAGCCATTCATCACTTTAAGCATCTTCTGCTGTGTAAGTTGAGAGACCATCTTGATTTTAGCAACCTGTTTGTGCAGGGCTTTGATTGAGCATCATAGTGTCTGTCTTGGGTTTGTGAGTGCTGTATATAGCTGAAGCATGAAAGTACAATCTCATTGAAAGTACAATCTCAAAGTGCAATCAGTTTCTGGGGCTTGCGTATGCACAGACCTGTGTAGAATTTTGCGTCAACATTGTGTTAATGACCAGCACTCATCTGATCCTTCCTAGTGCTGAGCACTTGCAAGGGGTGATTTCAGGCAGCTGTCACCCATCAACGTCTCATAGCTTAGGGTATGTCCTCACCTCACTCTCTCAGGTAGCACCCACAGATGTGAACACCACACGACACTGTGCTCAAGTGTGCTGTGGGCATACAATGCCGCCGTTTGTCATTTGGTTCCTCGACACATGCTAGACAATTGCATCCCTAAAGTTCAGGGGGTGCCGGACTGCCTGGATATGCATTTTCAGAGATCTGCACTGATCTGCATGTCTGAATATACAAATTTACACGGGAAATCAGATCCATGTGGGAACATGTAGGAGAATACTGTGTAGGTTGGCACATGTGTGGACTACAGGGTGACTTGAGAACATATACATACAAGAAATATGGATTCACACATTTCCACATACATGTAGCTCCATAAAGGTTCAGCTTGCAGAGAACCCCGTAGATCCACCAAACCTCCATGTGTAGGGATCACCGAAAACTTCTGCAAATGTGGGAACCTGCAAGTTTCACAGACTGTGGGCCTGCTTGGACATGTCGATTTTCACATCTGCAGGTCTGGTCAGTTTCACATGTATGTATTTCACATAGAACTGCACAAGTGTGGATGTGCAAAATTTTCAGCTTGCTTGGACAGACTTGGATCAGGTAGCACATGACTGATGATCATCATGCAGTATGAGAAATTCTACATTATTATTACAATGACTCAGTGATGTCCTACGGTAACCTTATGCAACACAGCCTAGACCCCATCTCCAGTGAGGCCCATTGCCAAATGTGCACTGTATGATACATTGCTACACAAGTCACCAACACTAGGACAGTGTCATCTATGCGCAATGTGTAATGACTAGCAACTCTGCAAAGAATGAGCAAATTGTACCTGCTGTAACTGTCACAGTCACTGAGTGTTTCTACAAGTGAGTGAGATCAATCTATTGCCATTGACTCAATGAGACATGCCATGATGAGAGAGTGGTGTTGATGATTGCAGGGCCCAACAAATGCATCACCCAGTGGCATTAGCAGTGTCTCCGACCCAGTGGTTGTAGTAGAAGATGTTGCTGTTGATGGGATCTGGCTGCATGAAGCATGACCCCAAGATGGACGTCAGAGTCACAACATCCACATGAAAAAGTTTGTGGTGAATGCCTGTGAGCTTGACCTTTGCATGCTGAAAGGGCTGCAGTCTAATACTTCCGGCATGAGCAGGCCTTGGAACAGGCTCAAACCATTGCACCAAAGCCACCTCTGGCTCAACAGGGCCTCTAGTCTTGAATGAAAACAGCAGCAGAAGCTCAGCATACCATACCTCGCCTGGGCTGTCAAAGGCAGAGTCAAAATGCCTGAATTGCTCCATAGACGCTGCACACGGTATTTGGCAACTCTGGATCTGAATCAGCTGTTCCTGCGGCTGCTGCAGAGGCAGCGCTGTCATGGGTGACAACCGCTGCTATGTAGGTACCAAAGGATCGGCAGAAGGAGCCAGAGCGGCAGCCTGGACCCTGGTACTGCCCTTGGCACTCCCCTGGGCGCCCCCTACCTCACTCCCTCACCTTCTGCCTCCCCTGGACAACTTGCAGCAGAACATGCTGTCTATGCTGACTTCATGCATACCATCCTGGAGATCATCAACACTATCATCACAACAGGTGTGATACTGCAGAAGGTTTCAGCTTACTCTAGCTAGCTTGACTTTGTGCAATGTGCCACTAGACATGTACTGCGTTTGTGAAGTTGCAGAGCTCATGCCGGCACAGTGTTGGCATGTCAACACAGGGCCTTTGTAGGGTTTGGCAGGGTTTTGTGTGACCCATACTCAGCCAGCTATTGCTCACCCAGCTTTGCTTTATGAGAAAAGTATTTGTGTGTAGATTGTCATCACAGCGAGAGAACCACTGTGTCATACATATCTTTCGCCTTTTACTAAAGATATCTGAGCAGTTTTCTCATCAAGCTGTATTCACATATTTTTGAAGGCGCTTTGCGCCACATGCTAATTCACAATCCATTGGTTTGACTATAATTTTTAGGCTTTTGTTGAAAGCAACGTCACCCTTGCATCTATACCCTTGCCACATTCGTAGCATAAGCTCACCTTGCAACTACAGCAATATTTGTCAGTACCTGATGTTGACGTCATTGGTTACCCACGCCTGAATTTTTCCAGGACTGAGGCAGAATCCAGAAATTGTGTACACGCTGCTGCATCGGCAAGATGTGTTTGAGCCTTTCAGAATGCATGCCAGATTTGCAGACATATTGGACAACATTCAGGTGTGCAGTTCTGTCTTCTTAAGCTCCAATGCATCACAGTATGCTTGCTCACAAACTCAAGATAACTGCTGTTTGCTTGCGTGACTAGTGTGTCTCCTGCAAAACTGTAAGGCTGTGACAGCATCTGTCCATACATACTGCTGACAATAAGCGGCAATGGTGCAGAGTGTGGCAGTTGACATTATCACAGCAGGCATCTCATGCACCCAAGCACTTGCAGCAAATGCCCAAACAGCATTCAGTTTGTCCAGCATGGTGCATGAGTGACCATTCTAACTGCTGTCATCCTACTTTTTGAGTACGTCCCTGCAGATTGTGATTGACAGCTTCAATCACAAGGTGGATAGTGCACAACATAGAGAAGGCTGGTCCGGCAGTGTGACAGATGTCCTGGGCATCATCAAAGGTACCCAAAGCCTGCACGACATTCCTGACCACCATCACTCATCACTGTCACGATTACAGTTTGAATCGAGGAGCCTGACAGCTTGATCTGGTGGCTAAGTCTGTTTGCACTCATACCAAGCAGATGCTGACTAGCTAGCCTGCCGAGCAGCACCTGTAAGGATTGCAATGTCTGCTCCAGCTTGTTTTGTGGTTGTGACAGTCAGATGCTGACATTGGTGTGCAGCACTCTACAGCTGCTGAGATGGCATTGATGGTGTTGATACAGTTGGCAACGCAAACTTTACTGACTTGCTGCTGATGTCCTGCCTGTGGAATGCAGAGAGTTTGAGCAGTTAGCAGTCAGACTGGCTGTCTAGACAAGAGGAGCTACACTTTTCATATGAGGAGGCAGGCGCCAAAGAAGACTTCTTTGTGCCATATGTCTGGTCCCTGGTGGTCAGCAGCACCACGATTTCCTGAAATCTGCATGCTATTGCCCTGTTTCAGCCTGTGTCATCAACTAATGAGGATGTGCATATCATATTACCCAGTCAGACTAGAAAGGTGTCTGTCATGTGACATGTAGAGCAGACATTTTGTGGTCCTGAGGCAGATCGCCTTTTGCAAAACATGAGCTTCTGCTTTGAGCAAAGTGTGTCCAGAGATACCGCCAGGGCATGATGTTATGTGCTTTCTGTACACTTGAGGCTGCCTAAGAACAGTGATCCAACTGGTGTCCACGGCAGGGCAACCGCATCCTGGCTGCTTCACCTGGATGACCTTTATTTTTTGGGTCCACAGCTGCATGATACAGCCCAGGCCTGTCCATGCACATTGACGCACCTCTACAAAGATTTTGATTGGCCAGAGCCAAATCTGGTTGTTGCCCACCAGACTTACAAAATTCCAGCACCCTCATGTCTTCAAGGGCCTGTAGCTGCAACATTAATTGCTGTGCTGAAGCCTAAAACCATGAGCGGATCTTTCCATCACTTGCTCAAATTCTGTAGGCGTCAGAGATGTGCCTTGATATAGATGCAAGAAGCAGGCATACTGTGCTGCAGGAGGTGATACGGACAAGTGATTATCTGTATGACCGCAGCTCATGCACTAACATAAGTCAAGTCTTCAAGGGCATATACAATGCTAGCTGAACATCAACAAGTCTCAAATAAGTATAAATCTCATGTCCCAAATCGTTGCACTGTGTTGCAATACTGCTGCAGCGTGTGATGTAGTAAGCAAACTGTAACGTCTTTCAATCTTCCCATGTGATACATTTCTGTCGAACGCAGTGGCCAGGGTGCATATCCAGCCAATGTAAAGGATTTGCCAAACACCTGCATGACAACTGCAGAGTGAGAATACACATGCTTTGTTAAAATTGACTTGCAGCTGTTCACAACTTGCCAGAAGGAGTTCTGGCTCTGCCATTGCCGCACTTGATAAGCTCTGATGAAGTCTATTGCTCAACCAGGCAGTGCTTTCTGGCTGCTCTGCCTGCAGATGCAGCACACCACATTAGCACCAATACCTGCTGCACAAAAAATTGATGCAACAGTTGATGCTTGACTTGGAGCTTGCGCTATCAAGTTGCAACCAGTCACCTGAGAGTGCGAGATTCCATCCTGATGTGTGCAGGGTTCAGGACCCTGTTGGGCTGCAGCTACCAAAGCAGAAACACAGTCCTGTTGTGACAGCACGCTGATAGCAAGGCCTGAAGAAGCTGTGCTGTGCAACACAGGTGCCTGCACATCAGCAGGCAGAGCAGCAGTGGTTCTACCAGCTTAATGACATGCATGTGTGCTGCATTGCAGGCTTGCTTTGCAATGCACAGAATGCAGCTCGAGAAACAGCTCTGCACAATGTGTTAGTGTGACTTTCTTATGGCATGATGGCAGCCGATTGACGTGAACCCACTTACGTGCAGTGCGGTGTAACTTTCTGGCCCAAGAGTAAGCCTGTCTCCATTGCCACTGCCTGAAAGCAGTCAAGTGCCAACTTCTGCACATGACACTTGAAGATCTGCACGTCATCGTTTCGCTGACCTGCCGGATCATAGATAACAGCTTGCTGTATGCCAACTTTGGCGCACCTGCAACGCCATTGCAAAAGCGATCTTCAATGCACTCAAGCGGTTGCCAAAGGGAAGTGTCGATCGGGCACTCACCATGCTAAAACCACAGGGAGCTGTTGTAGGTCCTGCGCGCTGCTGTCGACTAAGGCAATTGCGAGGCATTTAGGAGGCGGAGGCCTGATCCCCCTGGACTGCAAGGTCTGCCGTCGCAAAAAGGGTTTCCATCGTCCGCACACATCATTGAGACGCTGCAGGAGCAAAGTAACACAGTGTACAAGAAACAGCATGCATGCCAACACCCTCCGGTCCATGATTGAACACAAGCAAGTGCTTCCGGGAGTGTCGGGCAGTGTCAAACGACGCTTCATCTACTGTCTGAGAGCAACCAGACAGGCTATGTCGCCGAGCAAGCTCTATCTGCGACTGCCTAACAGGGCCTTCCTTGGCTAAGGCGGTGGTGTTTCACCTTGATTGAGTCGCAAGCACGGTGCCAACACAGTCTTGCGCATGATAGGTGGCACGTTCCGTCAGTCCCTGGGGCTGGGTCCACTGCTTGCACCTTGCACGTATGCTCTGCACGCTCAGCAACTGATCAGTCTACGGCAATTCAGACCAAACACTAGCAGCACGAGGACAGTCGCTCGGGCCGCATCTACGTTACAACCTACAAAGCACAGGAAGCAAGAGCCGGAAGGTCAGTGGGCAGCGGAGTTCCGGTCACTTGGCCTGTCTCCTGAACTGTTGGTCGCGACTCAGGAACATGGGCTTACTCAGCCCACCGAAATACAGGTAAAATTCAAGCTTGCATGACATTGCTCGCTGTCCTACAAGTCACACTGTACAAGCTTGAAACAGTGTTGCTGGGAAACATACTGCCTTACGCTGCAGGCTGCAGCTATACCAGACATGCTACAGGGGGGGGACGTATTGCTAGCCTCCCATACTGGATCTGGCAAAACACTTGCATACCTGTTGCCGCTGGTATGGAACCAAAGAATTCTTTCATTTCGTACAGATCATGCACAAACTTGCATTACCTCTGGCTGAAGCAGCACAAGCACTCTATATGCTCTGCTGTTGCGCCATTGCATGTTTTGTTTCTCATCTGCCCAGTTGGCTGTGTTGCTGCTGTACAATGCAGCCTGCTGGCTCACTGCAGGTGCACAAGCTGCGGCAACAAGAGCAGGATGGGCAGCAGACCAAGCCGAGACGCCCCAGAGCATTGGTTCTGGGTCCCACCAGGGAGCTCACTGACCAGATCCTGCAAGTTGCCAAGTCACTCAGTCATCATGCCCGCTTCAGATCAGCATGTGTTAATGGAGGTAATGCTTTGTCAGTTCACCGTACCATGCATGTGTTGGCAGCTGACCATGGCGTGGATTTGCTCCACAATGAAGCCTGAAGCAGCCAGCATTGTTGTCTAGCAAGCGTAGCCACAGCTTGCACGGCTTGATGCACAGGAGCCCACCAACAATTGAGTATGCACTGACTCCAAGTTGAGTGCTTGTCTTGGAGTCAGCACACATCCACCATGGAGTTGCTTTGCATCTGATTGTCCTGGTGGCCGTCATGCATTTCCTGCAGACCCAGCATCATGGTGGAGGCTGAACCATCGTGCTTGGCCATGCAGGTGGCACATATGCCCAGCAGGCAGCCTCCTTAGCAACTCCCCTGGACATTCTAGTTGCCACTCCACAGAAGCTGCTGCAGCACGCTGAGAAGGGCAATGTATACTATGGTGATGTGCAGTATGTTGTTCTTGATGAGGCCGATACCATGTTTGACCGGGGCTTTGGCCCTGAAGTTGAGAAGGTGCTGGGGCCGCTGCGTAGCAAGCCAGAGCCTGCTCACTGCATACTTGTTGCAGCTACACTCACCAAGGTTGGGCCCATGCTTGCTGCAACATGTTTGCATGTGCGTGCATGAGCATGCATGCCTGTGCTTGCACAGTGTTGGTGCGATGGCTATATTTGGTTGAGCATGTGCCCGAGCTTTCAGCAAGCCAGCCATGGTGCTGTGCAGGTTGGAGAGTTCAGTCACAATCACAGTGAAATAGTTGCGTGTGCAGACACAGCTCAGGACACTTGATTAACCAGCTATTTGTTACACGATGATGTACTTGTCCGGGCTGTCTCACAGTGGCCCTGCAAAACTGGATAAACTATTGTTCAACCCAGCCAGCCTTTTACGTTGACCCATGTTCATTTTGTCTTCGTTTTAACGCTGTGCATATCCTGTGCACCTGCGCTGGCTGCACTGCTACAGATGACCAACAAAATCGCTGCAAATACGCAGTTGATGACCCATTTTGACAACTGTTACAATGACTCACGCAGGCAGTACTACAACTGGCTTTTGTTGTCCCCCAAGTCTGTTGGGGTCCCATCTGGTGCAGCTGGTTATCACCTGTGTCTTATATGACACATTTGGCTCATCATTCCAGGTTGTAAGGTCCTCACAAGAAAGGTTGTTTGAATGCAGCCTATCAGGCGGCTTTTGGAGGAGAAGTTTCCTGACATGAAGCGCTTAGAGACAAAGAGCCTTCACAAGGGGGTAGCAGGAGCTCGTCACACATTCCTGCGCCAGCCGCCCGGTCAGAACAAGCTGGACCTGCTCCTCCAGGTACGGTGTTTTGGACCCATCTCCTCTGTATCTGCATGACTTTCTCATACTTTCCCACTGGGAAGCTCAATAAACCTCACCCTCAGGCTTTTCTTTATTTGATGCTGAAACCAAAAGCTGTAGTGTTTTCTTTTCTTTTCTCATACTTCTAGCCTGCTTTGCTTTCACCACTCAGCAAGATCTGAGGTTTTGCATGTGCTGCTAGCGAGTGTGATGGTCTCAAGATTGGTTTGCGCGTTTACCCTTGCATGGTTTTTACGATGACTGCATGTGGTGGCACACCTGATGCTGAGATCTGCCATTTATGAAACATATATAACAGCCGGCTTGCTGTCATGTCCAACGTCGCTCCTGAACTCTGTAGGTCGTTGAAAGTGAGCAAAGAAGGGGCCAAAAGATCATGATCTTCTGCAATACTTTGGACAGTTGCAGAGCTGCAGACAAGTACTTACAAGAGCATGACCTGCCCAGCCTAAGCTATCATGGTGATGTTCCCCTTGATGGGAGGCGCCAGGCTATTGCTGCCTTTGCAGAGGGAGGCAACAGTGCTGATGGCAGTCATACTGGAGGCAGGCAATCTTCAAGTCAGCCAGTCTTGGTCTGCACAGACCTTGCTGCCAGGTCTGCTTCCTGCTTCCTATCTGTGTACGCTCAATACCAGCATACCTGATCAACAGCAGAATCAGAATCTGTGCTCTGGCCATGCAGCCAAAAGTTGGATGTATTGCATTGCGCAAATGTTGATGCTATACACTGCACAGTGTCCCTGCAGAGATGCATGCCAAACAGGCTATCTGCTTGAGACATCTGAGTCGATTTGCAGTGAGCTAGAATAGGGATGGCATGAGCAAACACATCTTGAGACTGAACACTTAAGCAGCAGAGCCTCCCTCCATGTCATACATTTTAGTTAAAGTTCAATGCCATGTGATCACATTGCAGCAGCCAATCTGACGCACAAGTTGTGGATGTGCAGAGGTCTGGATATTCCAGGGCAAGTGGACCATGTAGTGAACTTTGACTTTCCTTACAACCCAGTGGACTACATCCACAGAACAGGGCGCACAGCAAGGGCAGGGCACAAGGGGCGTGTCACAAGCCTGGTGGCCAAAGGTGATCAGGTGCTTGCCAGCAGAATCGACCAGGCTCTTCAGCAAGGCCTGCCAATGGATGAACTGTCGGCCGATAAGAAGTCCCTGCCACCAAACATGAGGTGGGTGACAAACATCAGTAGCAATGATCCAAGCTGGTGTTGCAGTACAAGTCAATACTTTGGGGCGCAAATGGTTTAACAGGTTTACTTGCTGAAAGCACACAAGGCTGACCGCTGCTCAGATGCTGGGGAGCTACAGCTCTCCTTTGACGGGTGAAAAGTCTCCTACAAGTCATGTGCATAAAAGGCAATGGAATTGCAGTTTTTGGTACATGGATTGCCTTCTTCATTCATACAGGTTGCTCATCAAAACAGACCAGATGGGACTACTTAATCTCTGCAGCCACGAGAACAAAAGAAGGGCAGAGCCACTGTTTTCTCAGCCTCACAGGACCTTGCTTTTCAGTTTCAGCATCATTTCCATTTTATATTTGGCTGCAGGCCCAAGCCTGAAACTCTCAAGCGACGCTTCACAGAAAGGAAGGCCACTCAGCAAAGGGGTGTCAGAGGTGCTGCCAGATTTGAATCATCAAATGGCCAATCGTCACCATCAGCAACTGGTGGTCGGGGCAAATCTGCTGGTACTGCAAAACCCAAATTTGGTGGCTCCTCAACGTACAGTAAGACAGGGCCCAGCAGCGTTGGCAGCAGCAGGCCCAGCAAGTTTGGTGGTAGTTCCTCTTTTGGCAAAAGCAAGCCCAGCAGGTTTGAAAAGCCTGCGGGGACCAGTGAAGATGGCAACGCTAGGCCTGGTAAATTTGGTGGTTCCAGCAGACCTAGTAAATTTGGTGTCCCTAGCAGACCTAGTAAATTTGGTGCTCCCAGCAGACCCAGCAAGTTTGGTGGTTCCTCCTTTGGTGACAAAGGCAAGTCTAGTAAGTTTGGGAAGCCATCTGGCCCAGGAGGGAGGCGTACTGGTTCAGCAAATCTTGGACAGCCAGTTGGTGGGCGTCCTGGAAAGAAGAGGGGTCTTGGTGCTCATAAGAGTTTCAAGTAAAATAGTTGCACTGCCAGTTGATGTTATGAATAAATTGTTTTTCACCACGTGCTTTCTAGACTTCAGCTGGTAATTATCTGTGCCTGCACATTTGTGCCATCAGGCTTATGTATTGACACCCTACTAGACATGGATTGGCAAAGACCACTGCATAGCTGCAATGTGCAAACCTTTGTCATGATGTACATGATCACCCCTTCTCAAATATTTTTTTGCATGTCAAGGCGTGCCTCTGGTACTTTATCAGTGATAAGGTCACGAAACTTGACACTATATCATCTACAATCTTTTACCAAATCGGTAAAAAGGATAGGTTGCAAGGAGTAAGATACGTGAAGAGCCAAGTTTGGACTTGGTGATGAAGATCCAAAGCCAGACAGCAGCAATCACTCTGAACATGATAACTAAGGTGGCAACTGCCAGTAGCATAAAGTACAAGGCCCACACCTCAGGCACAAAGCATGTCAAGGTGCTCAGTTATGCATAAACAGCAACATGCAAGGCATGTTGCCTCAACGATACTAGTGTCTGCCAGCTTGGTGCATCGCCTCCATTCTGTCTTCAAATCTGGACATGAAAGAATGTTCTGCAACAACAGTGTAATGTCTCACAAACGCTACAATTGGATGGCATTTTGACACTACAAAATGTTGTGTGTAAAGAGTAATAGCTATTGTGTGCATGCAAGCAGTGCTTTTAGAAAATCACTACAAGTTCTGAAAAAGTTGCCTGCAAATCTTATTACCATCTATGCCTGATCAAAGTGGTGAAACATGCAGTAAGCTTAGGAACAGCAGCAAACCCTAACAGAATCTAAACAAAACACGAGGTATCTGTATGCTAATAATACTCAGCTATGCAAACTTATGCGGAGCAGCAGGCTGCACGAGCCGCTGCAAAAACATGTAGATGCGCCTGAAAGCCCCAAGAAAGTAGTCCTTGCAGGATGGCATAATTTCTGCAACCGGAATCTGGCTTTGACCAGCGCGGATGATGTCAATCTGGTCACCAATCACCATATTCCCATCTTGGTTGCGATGCCACTGCCAGACTGCATGGGTGTTGTTCATCACATTCAGGACTCCCATTCCGTAGCTGGGCTCACGAAAGGCCGACCACCGAGGAGAAGGCTTGATGTATTCGCTGCTCAAGCCCTCACGGTTGCCACCATCACCGATATTGATATACACGGGACCTAGCTCATTCAGCTGTCCTTTGTAGACACGCAGTGAGCGTTCATAAGCATGCACATGCCCAGCAAAGACAGCATCCACACCGTACTCAAACAGCAAACTCTCCATTGTATTTCTCATGTCTTCCATTTCCCCCTGATGTGCAACATTGCTGTTATACCAGGGAGCATGCATGCCCACGATCAGCCATGGTGTCCTTGATCTGTCAAGCTTAGCTAGGTCTTTTTCAAGCCAGGCATATTGCTGGGACTTCCTGCTGTAGTCAGCATAGCATCCCAGCATGATGACATGCAAGCCTGCCACCTCATAGGAGTAGTACAGGTTGGTATTGCTTTCTGAAAAGGTTGAGGGGGTGTGGAACCGCTTCTCGTAAGCCAGGAAGCCTAGCTTGCCCTCTACCACCTCTTCCTCATGATTGCCCTCGATCACCTGCCAAGGGATTCTGGCAGCTGAGGATTGCACAAGTCGACCATATGAGTCCCACCTGCAAGCACAAGCTTGGTCTGTTACTCATGTCTAATTGAGTGCTGTGGCAATAGCATGGCAGAAGAAGGTTGACTAGACACCCAGAATCTGCCCAGCAAGTGTCTCATGCTTGTTGATCTGTTGAAAGCCTGATCTGACAGCAGTGCATGCCATTTCAATGGCAGAGAACACAGAAAAAAAGCCATGCGCATGCACATTGTTACTGTCTGTGTAATAAAGTCACCTAGGTTGGTAGCCGTCAGCATATGAGAGATCGCCGACATTCAGCACAGATACAGGCTCCAAAGCAGCGGCATGGTCCAAGGTGTCCATGGAGTTCTCAGTTTGGCCAAGGTCTCCAATCAAGGCAAGCCGGTATGGAAAGCTGTTGGCACCAGCTTCTGGTGGGGTTGTGAAAGAGTACAGCTCGCTGAGCGCCAGCTGGGGATCTCCAACTTGGTAAAAGTATTGTGTGCTGGCTTTGAGAGGTCCTTCTGGACCCAGACCCAGAATGACATGATGCAAGGCGCCAGACTGATACTCATCTGCTGTGTAGCAGGAATACTCGCCCTGGCCAGTGTTCACAAGCGAGGTGGAATTGGTGCCGTACAGCACGGTGCTGTTCAGTTGCAGGTCAGTAAGCCGGTCGCAGTACGATTCAGATCTGGAAGTCAGCATAAGCATGTCGTCATCTTGGGGATTGGTGACCCAATCTACTGACATTGCACCCACACCTGCAGCACTTATCTGTCAAACTTGCTGCTGTTAGGTCAAATACAGTGGCAGCTGACAGAGGCAAAGTGCACTTTCACACCTGCCATTGCTATATGTATCTGTTCTGGGCTGTGAGGAGAGTCACTTGACCGCGCTAGTCTGGCATGCAAGATGTTCAAATCCGCAGAGGCCGGGGGGCGCACATACTGTTTTCCGACAACCCCACCACGTTGATCACAGGCTGCTGGCAAGACCTCCGCAACCAGGAGAGAACAACAACACACCCACCACGCGCTGCCCCACATTATTAACTTTAAATTTGTAACAACAGCAATAAGGCCGTGGGCAGTCAACACGGGCAGACCAGCTGCATCAAACAGATCGCAAGATAAAGCGGTGTTGCAGTCGAGCTGAAATCTGGAGGCTGTTCAACCTGTTCGGCAGTACGAGTTCCGCTAGACTTGTTCTGTGGGAACGTCCGGCACTTCGACAAGATGGTCAAGGTACCTTTACAGTACGCGCTTGTGAAGTTGTGCGCCATTACTCATTTCCTGAATTGTTCATTGTTGAGCCTGGTGAAATGCCTGCATCATCGAGAGTCAATGCCAAATGCAGTAGTCAATGCCAAACTCAAGGATGGCTGTGTTAGGCTGCGCGATGCGTCAATTTGCATCTCGGAGGCTGTGTGTACAGTGTCCGTCAGCGAAGCTGGTAACATTACATGCTGTGGGAAAATAAATTGAAGTAGCTGCTAGACGGCCGGCCACAAGCGCTAGCACAACATATGAAGAGTTGAGTCGGAGGGTGTATCAGTGATCATACCTATATCAGCAGAGTAATCTTCACCCATTTCACAAGCGTATGAATTCAAACACAAATTCCCTCTGCATGGTAGTTTAGCAATCTGCCAGGACCAGGATAACATGCAGGTAGCCAGACAAACTGAACCTCACATCTGTTGGGCCCCAAATGCACAGGTATGCATGACGAAGCTGAATTGCCACAAGTATAGCTGGTTAAGAGCTGCAGGCAGAACATTGTATGTAACCAAAGCTTATAAGCTCAGGAAAGCACTGCCAACCGTCAGCTCAGGCACACATAGGTTCATTACTCATTCACTGACCGAGCTTCATGATGGTCCAACTTCTCGCATCCTGCATGCGTTGAAGGTTGTGCTCCCCATACTGCACACTTGCAATCTTGCCACTTGATGATCAGTGTGACCTGCGTGTCCTCACGCCGTGTTTCAGCGACCAGCCTGCTCACGTACAAAATCCAGGCAGCCCACTGACCTGTGCAAAGTAATGCCCACAGAGTTTAGGACACTCACTGCTTCTGCCAATGCTCAAGCACAGGCCCTTTGCTGCCATACACAGGGTCCTTTGTCGGCACTCCAACTTTCTTGATATTTGCCTCAGCCTTTTGCTTTTCTTCTTGGCCTTTTCCATAGTTCATATCCCATGAACACCCAGCTGGGTAGGCACCAACCATTTCAAACCCTCCCTTGGATTGCACACTACACAGACAAATGACGCAATTTGTTTCAACTCATTGCTCATGTCTCCTTCCTGCCTGGCCTGACAGGGTAAGTCTGCTGCAACTAACAGCAGCTGCATGTTGTGCTGCATTGTGCCTCGCATGCATACGATGTCGCACAAAGCACTTTCATCTTCAGCAAATCTTTTCACTACAACTGTTGAAGCAAACACAGGATTGTAGGTAAAGACTCATGCCATTTAAGCTACCTGCACTGTAAGCATGCATGATGGTATAACACAAGATTGATACACTGTCCTAGGGTCTTGTACATACCTTTCATGCGCAACACCAGCAGGAATGACCATCACATCTCCAGCTCTTACCTCCTCCTCAATACCTTTCTTTGATCCACCAAGCCTGCATAGCATCTATGCATGCATGGCTTGATTTCATTACTGATGGTACCATTGTTGTGCCTGGGCATGCCACGGCAGGCATGCACTGCTATTCACAGTAGGCATAAGCAGGTAAACATTTGCCAGGCATTGCATAAGCAAGCTGCATGGCGCAAGCAAGCTGATTCTACATGTTATCATCAGAGGGGTCTTGGCAAGTCATGCAATCCAATGAGCCTGCCTCGCACCTAACACGAGCAGAGCCTCTGAAAACACCCAGAATCTCATGGGAGGTGGAATGATAATGAGGGTATTCGTACAACCCAAATCTCCATTGTGGCGGGAAGCCATTGCTGTTAAAGGTCTCTTCTATCTTGTTGGCTAGTTGTGAGGGGTTGTCAGACGCTGCAAAGGCAGACTTGTAAATTAGCACAGGCAAATTTTGAATGCTGCAGTTGGGAAACTGGCCATCGTCCTGGACTATATGCGCAGCTGCATCACACATAGCCATGATGCGCAGTGCTCTGGTTCCACTGCAGCCAAAGGGAGACAAACTGAATGTGTGAGAACAAGCTTGGTCAAGCTTTTGGGCACAGGCCAGACAGCTAACCTTGAGAAGGCTCGCCTGCTTGTGGTGCCGACCAGATCGCCGCTAAAACCACTTCGAATGTAGGGTCCGCACCCAGCGTGCCGAGGGGTGGAGGTTGTTAACACAGTGAGAGTCCGTGTGATCATAACATGCAAGCTCTACTGCATGCACATGCAGACTCGCTGGCGTGCTGCAGCAGATTTTCGATCGCTTTTGTATCTGCAAGACGTCAAACTGCAGCAGATTGTGAGTTATGAGCAAATTCAGGGAGTTTGCAGGACCTTCGCGACATCTCAGCCCTGACTTTGCAAAATTGGCACTGTTGACTGCAGTTCTCAAGTTGTGCAAGAAGTTGTGCATTTAATTTTGGCCCTGTTGATGCACGACGGGCCACGAAACGTGTGCTACTTTTCACTCTGCACAAACGTTCTGCCGCGGCCATCAGGGGTCTGCGCTCTCTGAAGAAGAAAGACAGTCGATGTTCAGGAAGACCACAGCGCGTCTGCTGGTCATTACGCTGCGCCCTCAGTGCCGAGGTCTCTCCAGTCATGTTCAAAGGCTAGCTTACAATGCAGATCGCCCGACTAAGCTACAGGAGCAGCTGTTGCAGCATCCCAGCCCTGTGCCGCTTGTGGTGACTGGTGCCATGGACAACTGGCAAGCAAGGAACTGGACAAGGTCTGATCTGATGCAGTATGGTGACACTATAGTCCCTGTAGAGAGTTCACGCAATGGAGGAGATTACCGCGACCTGCACACTGCAAGCAGCACCAGGAGCTTTGAGGCAGACTTGGAGGTGCCACTTTCAGCTGTTCTGCAGAGCATGCAGGATACTGACACAAGGCAGCAGCCTGCGCAGAGCCTGCTTTATGCCGCACAAGTAGACTTGATTTCTCTGATACCAGCTCTTGAAGAAGGTATTGAGCAACCACCACTGCAGGTGATCAATGACAGACTGTACAAACGCAATACCTGGCTTGGGCCTGCAGGAACAATTACACCTTTACATTGTGACCCGTACTTTAACTTGTTTTGCCAGATTTGGGGTTCAAAGTACATCAGGATTTATGACAGGAAACATGCACAGCGGCTGCATCCGTTTAGCAACCCATTTCTGCGAAACACCTCGCAAGTGCGTGTTGAAAAGGTGGACTCAAAGATGTTTCCCAGCTTTGATCAAGTGCCCTACCTAGAGTGCCATCTGATGCCAGGCGAAATGTTGTTTATGCCCAAAAAATTCTGGCATTTTGTTCAAGCACTGGAACCTAGCTGGTCAGTGAGTTATTGGTGGACCTGATGTCAACAAGCAAATGCACAAGATTGCTGCCACACATGTGCCCACAGGTCTGCTGTTGTGTAAGGTGCTGCAACAGGCTTCATGCATGCGTTGGATATGGGGGTGCAGCGGTCACATGGTGCGGTGGGTGCAGATATCGCAGACACTCAGTGCAGATAGCGCTGAAACGTTGCAAGCAGGACGCGTCAGCATGATAGTTGAGGTGCACCCTGTGACAGCGTCGGCGTGAACATGCTTTTGCTGATATGGCATAGCGTTCTTGTGCTGCTGAAGGAGTGGCATGCACAGCCTGAGCCAGAGGCTGAATGTGGCAGATCATATCATTTGCTCCATTACAGTTGCAAAGGTTGGCATGACTTTGTTCAGACTCAACAAGACAAGATTGTATCACGTCATTGATGGTACACTGACTGCCAATGCAGGACCTCAGAGTCTGTCATACAGGGAGCTGCTCAAGTTCGTGTGTACCTGACCCTAGAAACGACAGTGTTTAGTGAGTAAGTGAACAGGACCACTGCCTGACATGAACATGGACCCTCTGTGGAGACGCACATGTCTACTGCCCTATACGCCCTGTCAACATTCATGAAACTGAAGAATTTGCAGCAGCTAATGTGCCATATACACCTTGCTCTCAAAGGACATGTTCAGAGTTGCGCCATGCCTTTTGCATATGCACTGTCATTTGAACATTGTGATACAAATTCCTTGGAAGATAGAGGTTTAAATTAATCCCGGATTCATTTCAGACTCATTCACTTACCCCAGTCTGCAGTCTGACCCCTCATTCACTTACCCCAGTCTGCAGTCTGACCCCTCATCGAAAGCTGGCTCAACAGCACATATTTTGAAGCGCCAGAACAGTTCGTATCTGCTGATCCTGTTATGGTCCAACGCTTGTTCACAAGCAGATGACGAGCAAGTCATCTCACCTTACGCTCACCTCACGCTCAGTGGCTGGCCCACAAAACGCACTCTAAACGTTGACCTACAGACCAGCTGGCCACTGCGGTGGCCACTGCAGTGGCTCGAGAGGAGTTGCAGAGCCCGCTTGAAACAAAAGCAGAAAGAACGTGGCAGTGAGCGGCAAGCTGCTGAGTTAAAGGCGTTCTCACGCTGTTGATTGCAGCATCACCTGACACCTAGCTCAGCGCGTTGCCGCAGAGTGGATGCTTGCTCAACACACATTGCGTATGTCTGATTGTGTACGTCTGGATGGCCTATTTTCATGTGCAGCACATGGAATCTGGTCCAAGTGCTGCATGTGAGCAGTTGCATATGGCTTGTTTCCCATCTGAGCTGCAGATGGGAAACAAGCAAGGCGTTGACGCACAGCAAACAAAAGAACAGCCAGAGCACCAAAATGCACAGCCCATGCCTCCTGCAGTCTCCGTCATGGAGGTGGTGCAGCAAGCACCAAGGTTGATGGAGTTGTTGACTGCAGAGTGTGTCAAAGCCTTGACAGCAACCTGTACACAGCTCCGGCAAGACTTTCGTCATTGTGTCACCACCATCAAAAGGAAAAATGAGCAGGACCAAGCAATGCTCTTTGCAGACAAGTGGCCAAGTTTGGTGATGGTTGTTATCAGTACCACAGTCAGCATTACAGAGCAGCTGTCTAGAAACCTTGTCATATTTTTTAGTCAGAAAGGGAATGGGCAACCATGGTGCGCATTGAAGTTGGAGAGTCTCCAGGTGATCCCACAAATTGGAGGTCAGGCTTCAAGCGAACTGTAGCGTTAATAGTCACAGCCAGCCATCAGAGCTCTCAGGATATGGACACCAAGGCCTATGGCGTTGCGCTGGCTCGCTTGGCCACAGAGTGGGTAGCCAAGACACGACTCATCTTCATGTCTGTGAAATCAGAGTTAGCATATATGAATCCCTTCAAGCATCTGCACATGGGCGACTGGCCATGTCTGGAGAACATCATTTGTCATGCCCACTATGGCAATGTACTACCTGTCTCTTGTTTCTGGGGTGATTCCTCGTCCGATCTGCAAGTTTTCAAAATAATTCAGTGCAGCCTTGGTGCAGATATGATTCAGTCCCTGGTCACTACATGCCCACACCTCTGTAATCTTAGCTTGACAGGTTGCAAAATAGATGCAGCAGCATTGGCATGCTTGAATCAGGCTCGCTTTTCAAGACTAGACAATTTGAGCATCAGTATTACTCCGCTGGGCTGGTCAGGTGTCCGGTCATTGAGCAGTTGTGACTTGCCAGCATTGCAAAGGCTCTTGTCAACACAAATCTGAGCGCATTGGCCGCCATGCACCCAGCTCAAGGGTGTTGGCCAATTTTGACGCACTTGGATCTCTTTGACAATCAGCTGAGTGTAGAGGCTGTTGCATACCTGATCAAGGGCAAGTGGCCTCTGTTGCAAGAGCTAAGTCTCTCATGGACATGTGTTCCTGAAGCTGCTTTTGCTAGGTGTTGCTGATGCTTGCAAGCAGTTTGAGAAGAAGATGTCCTGCAATAGACTGCATTACATGCCAGTCTCCTTGCTGAGGTCAAGCTTTCTTCTTTGGCCTAGACTGAAGGCATTGACTGTGCGAAATGCCTCAAATGTCTGAATGCCTCAGAGAGATAGACCTCAAAGATATCAGTGCCTTAAGCTTGTACAGCAGCAATTTGCACGGCAAAGCCTTGAAGTGCAGCGCTTCAAACACTAAAAATAGGGAGCAAGAATCATTCAGCTGGAATGTGTTGGTTTGAGTTGTGGCTAGGGTTTGGGGTGACTGTATTCTGCAAATGTGCTCTAGAGTCCTATTTCATCTGTAGTGCTTTGTGATTGTTAGTGACATTCTGTAGCAATTCTGACTGTTGTTGCATTGGGTTTGGTTGGCAAGATGTCTGTGACAAGCAGCACTGTGCAGCGTGCTGTTGAATGAGGGATGTGAATGGGGTGCAGTTTTGATGTGTGGAACTAAGCACATGTAATTGCTCCAGCATTCTGCTGCAGCAGAAATGTACAGCTGTTCGATGAAGCTGCACATTTCCAACCTGCATATGCGCTTTTGGTATGTATGCACAGCGTTTTGATTGCCATAATAGCAGCTGTGCATGACGATTGCAAGGGTTTCTGATGTGCTTTCACGCACGTGCAGATGCTGACTTGAGTGCTGAACTCAATGGCATGTTGTGTTTGACCTGCTACTTGCCTAAATATGCATCCGTGCCAGTTCGGGACCATAATCATCAGTTGAGCACTTTGTCTCAGCACCGCTGCACTGGCTTGCCCGCGTTAGAGTAACTTGTTTCTGCGCTTCAGGGCAGCTGGCCAAGCTTTCGTTTTTTGTGAAAGCTCGTCAGCTGGAATCCAACGAAATGCATTTGTTTTGTAAGGTAAGGCATGCATATGCAGGAACGCTCAACTAATCAGTAATCAGTGCTGCATTTGGACTCTGCTGCCTCAGCAGAAAGAAGCATCCTCCGAGTATGAATGCTGAGTTCAAGCAGTCGCCCATGTGAATGCAATAATGGGTCCTCATTTGCAGTGGTGTGAACAACTGCACATTGGGCTTTACATTTGGCACCAACCACGGCACCAGGGAGATCACAATTCTGCACAGGGGACATTGAGTGCATGGTGGGCGTAGCCCAGGATTTGGGAATGCATGATGAGGGGTGCTGCCAACGTGCTTGATGTCTGGATTGCTCTACCAGTGGTCCTGCACCTGCAGCAGAAGAGCAGCACCATTGTCCTGGCATGAGTTGTCAAGCAATAACCCATAGTGCTGATCAGGACGGTAGACATCGAGTCTTCCTGTCTCCAAAAAAATATTCTATGAACTGGCTTGGCAATGGCAGAACTGTGTACATACAAGCGTGTCTGTGTATTTTGGATTGCAGATGGCCACAACGGTGTCAGCGCACTGTGCACACTGCAGCTGCTATCTTGGCAACAAAGTGTACCCTGCAAGCTTGCACAGTGACTGAGTATGTTGTGACAAGCTGTTTTGTGCATGCTTGATGCTGTGAAATAGCACATATGCAGATCATGCAAGGGCAGGGCCTGCGGGCCTAGACTACTTTCTCTCCTTCTCAGATGCCTCCACTCAGCAAGCAAGCATGCCTTTGGCACAAGGGACTGCAACACGAGGTTCTCTTTACATCTGTTTCAAATTTGCAGCTGCTTCAGCTTGCTGGCTGCCTTACTGCTGCTCAGTCATGGGCATGATTTATTGGACGGCATTCAGACCCAGATGGTGTTGGCAGCACTAGTGCCGAGTACTCCAAGACCACAGCAATGGATTTTTGGTGAGAATGAAACGGTCATACTGCCACGATTTACATCAGGCTCCATCACATGTCGCGCATTATTTGCCTCGACAAATGCTGGCAAACAACTGCGGCACACGCATACTTGTCTGCTTTTTGGCTTGAGCTATGGTGTCATCATTACTTCATCCCAAAAGGAACAGATGCTATATGATATCGCACCCCCATGCGCTTCAACTGTGCATTATTCTCTTGCTGTTCCTAAAACTAATCAGGCTCCATGCCAGACTTCAGGATCACCAGGCTGTCTAGATACTCACATGGCTGTCGTATGTTGGGCAGAAACAAACAGCTCAGACAACGCGCCAAAACCTGCTCCAGCTACTGCAAAATAATGGTGCGTCACCTGCAGTCACCCAAGGCTGTGTATGTGTATCATGATCAAGTACCAGTGTCTGCAAGCTTGGTGCAGAACTGAGTACACAGACCGTACTACGCCCTGTATCGGGGTGAAGCATATGCAGGAATTGCCTGTCTGCAAGGTGACACAACACGTAGTAAATGCTAGCAGTACAGCTCACCAGCATGTTCACAGGCTGAGAAGGACCGAAAATGGAAGGCACAGCTGTCTCTGGGATTTGTGTGATGGCCTGTTGCTTCAGCACACCCTGAGCTGTCATCAGCTCAATGAGCGCCTTTGCTTGCTGAGGCGTCAGGGCTTGCACCTGGCCTATCAACAGCTCTTCAGGAATCCCTGCAATACAAAACAGACTTGAGCAGGTGATGCACAAGCGCGCCAAGGCAAGCAGTCACTATCTATGCAACCGCAGTTGAGTCCCAGGTCTTTACAGCTGTCAGCCCATGACTACACCCATATTCACACTCAGTAGATGCTGTGAGTTGCGGTGTTGAGCAAGCTGCAAATCTTTTGCTGCGCATGAGGTAATACGCCTGTTATGAGTGAGCTGTGAGACAGCTGCAGCTAACCTGGGTTGCGCATTACAACCGACAATACCCTGCGAGTCAAGCCAGACCAAAAGGGCTCATTCAGCTGTCCCTCATGATTCAGCCAGGGCCGCAGCAGGCAGTGACCCTCAGCCCCCTGACCATGTGACCCTGCTTCAAACACAGAACCCACAGCAGCCCTGCGATTGTTGGAGGCCTTCTGATCTGTCTCATCAGGACTCTGAAGCTGATGATTGTCTGTGCCGTCTTCACCACGGCTACTGCCCTTCTGACTAGGACTTGTACTCTTCTGACGGCCATCCTTGGTAGACTTCTCTGCTTGCAGACCTGCCAGCGATTGAAAATCATGTGCTGGCCCAGTATCGTCTGTCACAGATCCTTCGAAGCCACAGGTGAGTCTGTCTACCAAGCTAGTAGACATGAGCACCTCTTGGTCGAAGCTGGGTGCCCAGCAGACCAGTCGCCTGTCCAACAAAGTGTCAAGTGCTGCCATGGACTGCTTGCCATTGCTGTGCTGCTGGTCTGCGCCTGTCAGCTTGTCTAGGAGCTGAGATTTTGTCATGCCTGTGGCACCGGCTTCAATGATGTGCCTGACGCATACACAAAAGGAGTCAGCAGCAGTGCCGGCTTGGATATGTGTGCTGCAACATGGCCACATCTGGCAAGATCTGACACAGATTGTGCAGCGTCACGTGCGTTGTCTTGTCACTGCACATGACAGCAATACAACAAAGGTCATGCTCACATTATTGGCTTGCTGACCTTCTGGTTCAGTTGCTCAAGTCTGGCTAGCAAATGATGCTCAGCAAATGAGCCGTTAGCCGGCTTCACATTTCTTCTGTGCGACGTCTACACTGACACTGACACAGCCTCACCTGTGGAGCTCAGCAAGCTGGTGCTCTAAGTCTTGTCTTGGCTGCTTTGCCTTGGCATCATCAGCATGACCGTTTTCAAGTGCCACCTCAGCCCTAGCGCCCTGTTGATCCCCTGATCGCCCTTTCCTCTTGCCCTTGCCTTTTCTAGTTTGCCTTTGCTCTGCAGCAGGCTGGGCCACTGCACCCACCCCCAGGCCGTTGCCATTGCTTCTGACAGTCGCAACGTCCACATCCATAGACATGTCTGGCAGCTGCCGCGAAGGTTTTGGGAAGGCGGTCACCATGCTACACCCCAAATAGGGCTGCTGAGCTCCTTCCAGAAGGGGCAGGGCTGTGCCAGAACAGGCAGTGAGAGTAAGGGGCACATCCACTTTGACGGGCCCTGTGGCGCCTCTGACGGCTTCTGAAGTAGATGAGCCGAGCTGAGGCAGCACTGAGCACTCCACCTGCACAACATATTCACTGAGAACGCTAGCCTGGGTTGACCACCCAAGCTATCAATCTCACTGCTCGTCCCTGAGACTGAACAGCAAGGTCAAACAACAAATGAAGCATGCAATCAAGTACAGTGCACACGGCATGCATGGTGCTTTGAGACGCTGGGCATGAGACACTCAGAGCGTCATAAACTGCACTGAGGTTCAGAAAACATAAACTGTCAAGGGCACATGAGTCAGTGTGAATCAAGACACCAACAGAAGGTGATGCTGAGAACAGGAGGTAGACCTTGACGCTGCCAGGCCGCAAGTTGAGCCTGCCTGCTGCCATGAGCGTGACGGCCTCGCACACCATTCCGCCTGTGACTTGATCCCCATCATCAACATTCAGCACCGCAGCAGGGCTCTGCAAAAAGCATCCTCACACTGATAAGACTGACATCTTGAATCTGTCTCACACCATTGCAACAGGAGGCATCCTCATGCTACTATGAGGATGTTGATAGGCAGCCGACAAAGTCACCCTGGCATCAATCTAGAAGGTCAATTTCGTCAGCTCCCAGCTTGCCTGTAGCAGTCTTGCTGTGCTGAGTGCAACTCTCTACACGTTATGCATGCAGTGCTGAGTTCAGACTGCTATGCATTGTTATGGCTGTGTTGTCCCTGGAATGTGAGGAATTCTCCTGCCATCGAGCCAAGGTCATCTCTTCAAGGCAGAATGCAACAGCTGTGTAGTGTCACCCTACCAGCAGCGGAGCTCAAGCAGGATGAACATACCAGATATGTTGCCGCATGACATGCATCTCCTGGCAATGTGCAACTTGAGTGTTCTTGCCATAGCCGGCAAGCAAACAATCAGGAATGCAGCCAGCTTACTGTGGGAGTGCTCGTGTACCTCTGCCAGCAATATGCAGCGTGACTGTGCATGCTGGCATTATTGTATTCCTGATCAGCATTTCAGCCAGAACACTACTTAGCTACAGGCATGACTATGCCAGCAGAATGCAGTATGAATGTGCATGCCAGCAGTTTGCAGCGTCAATGCGCATGCCAGCAACTTGCAGCATAAATGCGCATGCCAGCAATATGTTGGTGTGACCATGCATGCCAGCAATATGCAGTTGGAATGTGCATGCCGGCAATATGCAATGTGAATGTGCATGCCAGCATAGGCAAACACCTGGTCATTCCAGCCTGATGTTGATGGGCCATTCGTTGACTGGAGAATGCTGCTGAGCAGGTGGCTTGCTTCCAGGGCTTCTGCTGGCAGCTGCTGTGGAAAGTCCAACACCTGGCAGCATGACAGACCAGGTGTGAGGTACGAATGAGCTGGTGGCGCGCTGATACATGAAGAGCATAGATGACATCTTTTACCAAGACAAGTCATGGTGTAGAAGACGCTTTCCATGACAGACTTGTGATCAGCATTAGCACACATGAAACACAGGGCACAAAACTGCACAACATGAGGTAAACGCAGTTGGCATCATATCATCGCACAACACACAGCACATCACACAGACAAACAACATAAACAGCGCACCATCAAGACAAGCATACATGACATAACGTAGGTTGGCAATATGAGTGCAGGTTGTGCATACAAACACCTGCCAGTGTCAGTGTGTCAGTGTATCCCACCTCCATATGCTCAGCGAACAATTTGGAGAGCATGAGAGGTCTCTTCACTCCAGAGTAGTTGACCAGGCCCTGCTGCTGCAGGAAGGCCAGGGCTGCAGTGATCTCTGGCCCAGTGAACCGCTGCGACACAGCTCCAACCACGTCATGCTCTGCAAGCCCTGCGGCGGCAAACCTCAAGGTTGTCGCTTGCCAGCAGATGCTCTTCTGTGAGACTGGTGCAACGCTCACAGCAACAACAACAAGCTCTGCCAAATGTACTTTGCAGCTGAGCCTGACCTGCCAGAATTGCCAAGCCTGCTTCATGCTGCAGGAGGTGATAGCAATAAGCAGGGGACAGAACATAGCCCTGGATTGCGGCGAAATTATGGAGACCGCACAAGGTTCAGAACATGCCCTTGTGAAAAAGAGTCAGCTTGAGGTCAAGGATGCCCCAAGGCAGCAACAACAATTGCAAAGCGCCACAACATGTTGTAGGGGAAGCTTAGCATGGTCAACAGCTGATGGTCACAGCATGGGGGATGCCTTGGTTGGGAATGACCTGTGGTGTCAGCCAGGTACAGCATAGACTTGATGAGCTCCATGGCATGTGCTTCTACCACGTTTGGCTTCTGCTCGCCGGGCATTTGCAAGGGCCCGCGAGCCGGCAAAGGCACTGTCCTCTTCCAGCTCCTGCTCATTGCTCGCCCTGCACCCACACTTGCATTGTGAAACAAGAAGGTGTCTTGGTGACTCTGGATAGGTCATGTGGGCAGGTATGCAGGGAGGTGTGAATGCATGGCATCTGATAAATTAGTTTGCCATGCACATGCAGAGACAGCAGTCTAGACGCTGGACTCATGGTAGCTGCATACAACAACAAGTTATAGGCTATTGTCTGCAATGCAAAGTCAATCTGCAACAGCGCCATGCAGACAAGATCCTGGTTTGAGTCACACATACCTGCGAGGCATGCAACAAACAACTGAAAAGGCTTGCCTGCCAAGCAGCAAAGCTTGTGTCACATGATAACGTCATGTTTGTTTGAATGCCATCATTTGTGCCCATGGTAGCATAGCTGACTTTCTATGAGTAGTGCTGTAATGCGTTTGAGTCAGCGCCATTGGTCACATGCCTTATGGCCTGAGAAAACAGACACATGCTGAATTGGGAATTTGAGTAGCTAGCAGACTATTCATGCCTCAACAGTAGTTTGTGTGGTGACGACTTGCAGCAAGCAGATGCAGCAGCCAAGCTGCATCGCTGCAGCATGCCAGAGGAACCACGCTGCACAGCTTCACACAGTGCAAGCTGTGATCACCACCTGCTGCCCTGTTCTTGCTGTGGTATCATCGGCTTCAATAGAAAGACACCAACTTACTACCAGTGGGTCATGCACATGCAGCCAGTTTGCTGCCTGCTTTGATGCAGCTGACCTTTGAGAACACTTGCAGCTGCTTCACCGCCTTGCAGGTCATCATCAGCCATGTCTGCGGTCGCAGACCTGGTCCGCCGTTTCTTGCGCACCGTTATGCCGTAGTCCTGCATAACACAGACATGTCACATCTGATAACCTACTCACGACTTACAGTTGATGCTGGCCAATGGCTGATGTGGATGCTTTGTGGGTGAAGCCTTGCCCATTGCTCCAAAGCGTCGTGATCTTGACAGGGCTGGAGTGTGTGACTTCAATGCTCAGCACGCACATATGTAGTGTAACTGGCGGAGGGACGTGATTGGTGTTTAGTCACACAGATTTCAAGTTTGAGACAACAACTCTCACCAAACTCTGAACCTTGCCGTTGATGTCAACCACGAAGTTGTTGAACTTCAAGATGAGCATGCCTAGTGTATTAGCAAATTGGGTCAAGGCAGATCAGCCCCGAGTTCACCTCAAACCACAGCCAGAACCCCTAGACATAAGCCACTTTGAACATATGCAATTCTCCACATGTATGCACTGTAGCTCAACAGCTTCTGACAGCCAGACAGGTGACTGGCAGGTCACACATGTTCACTTGTCTGTGCTCAACCTCAACACCCTCTGACTTCTGTCTTTTGCGCTGGCCTTCAGGTCTTGACTCCTTGCGTGGCGTCAGATCCAGGATGAGCTGAATCACCCCCTCGATCTCCTCCAATGCCTTTGCATCTTCGTCATCCTCCACAGCAAACAAGGGCTCGTAGGGATCCAACAAAGGCCTGCTGCTGTGCAGTGGGGACAGCCCAGGTGACTGGACTGCTGACTGGACAGCTTTCTGGACTGATGACTGGACAGGTGACTGGGGTGGTTGCAGTGGCAAGGGGTGGCTGTCAGGGTGGGAAGGTTTGTCTACTGGACTGGTGGATACTGTGATGGGACTGACAGATCTCTCAACAGGTACAGCCATGAAGCTGTTCATCACGCTATTCAACTGATTTCGAGAAAGGTACTGCGACCGCTTCTGCTTGCGTTTGCCTGTAACATCAGGCAAATGCATTACTGAGGAGATCTATCCAATAGTTCAGGTGCATTGATCGCAGAGACTGCCACCAGCATAGCCATGCTTGCTTTGTGAAAAAGATGAGTGGAGAAAACTCAACAGCACATTGATTTGGACAGATAATTACCGCGTGAGCCCTTCGCTGAGCAAGTTGAATATGCCTGCCGCCCCTTGTGCCATGGTCAGCAACATGCACTTGCTTCACATTGGGCACAGAAGAAAAGCAGACAATATACATCATTACCACAAATGAGGGGAGGGATGCCTATGCAATAAGCTAAGCCCTGCCATGCAAACAATGAAAGGCACCGTACCTTTGACAGCAACCACATCACCGCCCAGGGCTTGGCTGTCAGGCTGGGGACCTGCTGGCTCAGCTGCCACTGCCTCCCTTCCCTTGCCACCTGCATCTTCAGCAGCTGCAGAAGCTACCGCAGCAGCTGCTGCTGCTTCAGGGCGCGCATTCTGCTGCTTGTCAGCTGCAGCAGCCACCGCGCTGTCTTCTGCTTGCAGGCTTGCTTGCCTGCCTTGCCTGCAGCGGCGCGCATTATACACAGACCAGAAAACGGAGAGCACACATGCTTGCCAAGTTGGCTTTGCATGACCCAACACGGCAACCACATTTTGCCCAAGCTGCCCACAAGCTTGCAAACAAGCAGCAACAACCACACATGACCGGCATACTTGGCAGGTGCCGATGTACATTGCTTATATGGAACAACAGGCCAGGACCGTACATGCTGAGCATGCAACCTTTTGGGAGGAAGAGTGGGAGAAAGAGCGGTAGAGAGCAGCACACAAGAACGAGCAAAGGCTTGGGAGGCATTGTACAAAGAGACGGT
>JAABUP010001603.1_pt1 | contig 47225 bp, 36 predicted proteins | sample 5559201 | NCBI WGS metagenome assembly JAABUP01 (sample SAMN10711887, study PRJNA513373) | rock metagenome | isolation source: Antarctica rocks | place: Antarctica
CGGGCCCCCGTTCAAGTAGGTCTACACATAAACTTGTAGACAACTCTCGCCTTTTCTCACTGTCTTTATCTTTACTCTCTTAGTCGTCGTTGTCTTTGTCCCTCATGTTACACGAGTTCCAGAAGTTACTCCTTTTGAATAGTACATAGTTACTTGATCACGATCCGAGTCTTCCACATTGGATAGGGACCACAGTGCCGCTCGTGACACCATGGCGATGAACGGAACACCTTCAATTTCTTCTCCTATCAATTGGAAAAACAAGTTCCAGCTACCTTCTTTACCACCTTTGAACGTCTCCCTGACAGCCGGCACCGATATTCCCCCACCTCCTCCAGAGCCCGAATCACCTCCAGAACCACGGCAATCGCCAGCTGAACGAACAAATCCCCTCTCACTACACCCTACGACATCCTCCGATTTGATGCCGGGAGCTTTTCCTGGCACCTCGCCTTCACCACAGCAAGAACCGCCCACCTATTTGCCCCGAGTCCAGCCTACCTCTTCCGGCAGCTATCAGTCTCCTGCCTCACCAGTCTCTCCCTCAAGCACAAAAAGACCCAGCAGCATCCGGAGATTTCTCAGCTTAAGAAGCTTGAACAGCAACTACAATGCCTCCCCCGAGTCTCCTTCTTCCCCGATCTCGCAGCGGCCAGGCTCACCGAGCGCAGGGTCTAGACCGAGTCTGAGGAAGAAGAAAAGCGGCAGTTGGTTTCGGCGGAGAAACTCGATGGGCTTTGACGAACTTGTCGGGATGAATGGGAATGCGCTAGATGATCAGGAAGTCCTCGAGGAGGTTGAGAATCGGAGACCTATTGAGTCGTCAACGCCGCCGCCTTTGGAGCGGTCGAGGAGTCCGCCGCCAAAGTTACCAGAGTTGGTGAACCTAGATACGAGGCTAGATGGAGGTGGACTGGGAGCAGAGGACATGTTCAGGAATATAACGTAAAGGGGGAGACTGGCATTGAACGACAGTGGGCTGTGTATGCCGTATAGTGGATTTGTGCGAGCGCCACTAGCGAGTCCATTCAAGACGTGGATATCACGAGCATGTACAATGGATTTGAACGAAGATGCAGTATAAATTTCACCCTCTTGGATACATATTCAGCTGGCGACATCGAATTTCAACTTTTGTATATGAAATCAAAAGATACTCTATGAAGCAGCTTCCACTCGAATGTCGACGTAACATGCAACCACTAACTGCTACCGCAACGCTTTCTTGTCAATCCGAAAGCTCTCGTCAGAAACCCTAGAGACATTTAAACACATCTCTCCTCACCCTTTCCACAGCTCTACCACCGGCCCCCAAAGTCCACTTCACACCTCAATCAGCACCCATCCCCTTCAACGATCCGGTCCACTTATCTCAAATCCCATACAACACCTACTCTCCACAAATATACCAACGCTACCAACCCCAAAAGAAAGAGGGAATGTGTTCGGAGGAGATTGAGCATAACACCATCTCTTAGGGCTTGCTGGAGACCGGATCATGCATACGTAAATACATACGAATATGAACACGAATGTAGAATTCGAAAGGGGTTTTAGTTGGGTCGAACGGTCTTGTGTAGTGGTGGGAGAGGCTTTGCTTGATATGAGGTTTTGGGTTTTTGTTCTGAAGGTTGGGGTTGGGAAGCTGGGAGGATAGGATGACGGCCCCTCTCGCCGACTTGCATTAGATCAAACACTGCCTTTGGTTTGATATTGTGCTTGTGATCGAACGCTTCTTCTCTTCGACGTCGCACCGACTGCGTCGAGCGTAGGCAACAGCATGTATATACGCCCCTGGAATAACGCTTATTCTTCGACGGTCATTTGCGTAGCAGTACTCTGCGCAGTAGGGAGTAGAACGTTCATTTTTTCAGGTATCTCCAAATACAAACACCCCCTTTCCCTTCCTAAATCCCTCCAATGTCCCTTGCACAGCCTCTACCACCTCCTCCTTCTTCGTTTCCCAATTCCACGGCACTTCCTGCACGGGCATATCCTTGAACTTCCCCTCCCGCGTCAATTGCAGCACCTCCTCCACTGTCCTCTTCTTCTCCTCCGGATTGGCGTCACTCCACTTACTCACCCAAAACCCATCAAAGACCAAATTCTTGAAAATCAACAACCCCGCAGGAAGTTGCAACGGTTGCTTCGACATCGCCCCATACGTAACCATATGCGCTTCAGGCGACAAAACCTTCGCCATCGCCGACGCAGGCTTCCCACCCACACAATTAAGCCCCAACCGAACCCTCTCCCTGGCCCCGTCCGTCCACTCCTTAACCCTCTCCCCAAACCCCTTCGCCATCAACTCCTCCTCCGTAACAACAACCGTAGCCCCCAATTCGCCCAACTCCCTCTTCAACTCCTCCACCCCGGGCCGATCCCTAACAACATTAATACTCTTGTACCCCCACAACCTCCCCAACTGAATCGCCGCCCGGCCCACCCCCGAATTCGCCCCGTTCTGCACAAACCAATCCCCTCGCTCCGCATCCAAGCTCACGAAATCCCGCAGCATCCGATACGCCGTGCACGGATTCACGCTCACGGTGCCTACCTGCGTGGCGTTCAAGCCACCCTTATCCTCGATCTTCAGCACCTGCGACTCGTCGATTTGCATGTGTGTCCGCCATGTGCCCTGGCTTGTGTATTTCATCACGACCCAGTCACCCTTGCTGACGGTCTTGCAGCCGGAGCCGGCGGAGAGGACTTCGGCGCAGCCTTCGTTGCCGGCTACGGCGGAGGGTTGCGGGGTGCCGAGTACGGAGGTGAAGGGGGGTTTGCTGGGGTAGACGCCTTGGATTTGGTTGATGTCGGCGGGGTTAATGGGTGCGGCGAGGAGGCGGAGGGTTAGTTGGGTGGAGTGGGAGGGGGAGATCGAGTGCGTGTGGAGACTGGTGGGAGTGGTGGTTAGTTTAGCTTGTAGTTTTCTGGGGGGATGGTGTGAGAGGTTGAGTGGAGGGGCGTATATACTTGAGGACATCTTTGGGCTCGCCATATTTGGAGTAGATGAGGGCTTTAGCTTGCGTGTAGCCGTAGGCGGAGATGTAGCGTCGGCGGTCTAAAGACAGTCTGGTTGTTCTTACGCAGACATTGCAGAAGGTATTGAACAAGATGAGAGGCTTTTGGGCCGTTTTGATTATTGCTGGAGGCATTGTGATTGCCGCATTGAGTTCTCGACAGAGCTCTGCGGAGAGCTTTAATGACTTTCAAGCTACCTTATGACGTGGAATGGTCGCAGGGGTCTTCGAGGTTACCAAACAAGTAACAAAGTTCTAGCAAGTAGAGTACATAACATAACAGTAAACAACTCTGGGACGCTGGTGTAAGAGTATGTCCTGGCATGTCTTTATGCCGCCAATATTCGGCACAATCATACGTTGACGTGTTTCAAGACGATCTACAGAGCAACCTTCAGCTTGAAGTCGAGCTGGAGTACACTGGAAATAGGATTCGAAAGGCTATCTACTGCACATTCATTCCAATGAAAGCCAGGCTATTTCGCCTTCCCACAGGTCTCACAACAATCGCTCTCCTTTGGTCTTCCGCTTAGTGTATCAACGACCGCTTTCAACTTCAGCCAATATTCCTTCTTTGGCCGACGATCTTTCCAATCGGTCTCCTCTTTTTCGAGTCTCTCCATTGGTCCAAATACGACACTGGCTCCTTTGATACCAATTACCGCCATACTCATCTCGTCCCCTGCAATCTCATCTTTTGATTTTCCAGCAAAATCTTCCAGATGCTGCACACACTTGACTGCTAACCGTACAGCACGAACGCGATCCATAGGTGAAGGTGTTCCCCCTTGCTGTACATGCCCGGGAACCGCAAAGCGTGATTCGAAGCGGCCGTTGGCTTCTTCGCGAATCATATTTGCGATAATCTCTGTCGTGTAGGTTTTTGATGCGTGCTCATTACGTAAGATCAGCTTGCCCGCACGACTTTGGCCTTGGTCCTTGGCGAAGCATTGCCGGAGGTGCTCGATATCTCGAGCCAGCATCTTGATGTTGATGCCTTCTTCAGGTGTATATACCGCTGTAGCACCGATTGAGAGACCAGCCATGGTGGCGACGTATCCGGACCGTCCACCTTGCGTCTCAACGACAAACACCCGCCGACGAGAGGAGGACGCGGACTGCCTGATAGCATCACAGTAATCGACCAAAGCGTTCAGACAGGTGTCACTGCCAATTGAGTATTCGGTTCCCGGGACGTTATTGCTTATTGTCGCCGGCAGGATGACCATTGGAATCTTGAACGCCGGAAACTCCTTCCTGGCCTTGCGCAGCTCGCTGACAGCTGTAAAGGCCTCAAAACCGCCGATGACAAATAACGCATCGAATTTGTAAAGTTCGAAACATTCAGCAGTCTTCTCGAGGTCTTCGGACGGTAGACCTCTGTTAGTACCGATCTCGGAGCCTCCCTTGCTGATCCACCCGTCAACATCTAGCCATTCAACTTCCCGAACAGAGCCAAGGGGCTTGTCGTCGTGATGGCGGCAAAGTCCCGGAAAGCCATTATGAATGGCGATGGGAGTGTGACCGCGAGCCAAGCAATACGCTACTGTTGCTCGGGTGGCCGAGTTCATGCCACCGGCAGGAGCCCCAACATGGATGATGGCAACTCTCATGTGCTGCGGGACATTAGATTATGCAGATCTTCATGTGTAGCATACTTGAGGCTTACCTTGTTCTCAGGCAAGCGTAAATCAGGCTGATCTGTGGCAGTAGTGGTCATGTAGGCATTGTAATATTCAGCAAATTCGGCACCTCGGAGGTCCAGAGCTCGGTCGAATTCCTTCAATTCGATAGCCTTCGCCACCTCCTGTGTCAATCTAACGGCATCCATGAGCGGTTTGCGAACGATCTTGTTCTCGATGATACATATGACGGGAATGGGCTTCGTAGGGCTGGCATCCAATACTGCTCCCACTGCCTCAACTCCCTGCAGTGTGGATAACATGCGGTCGTACGCACAAGCATTTCCTCCTCTTTGAACATGGCCAAGGGTTGTGATCCGCGTATCTAGGTGGAGTCGATTGGACAATAGGTCCTTGACTCTGTCAGGGGATATCTTATTGAGCTCGAGGTCGTGAGCGCCTTCCGCTACAATGACAATGGTTTTCCGCTTTCCAAGTGCACGGTGCTATGCAGACATCAGGTTTTGTGGAATCAAGCTGGTCTCTGGAGCTAGTCAAGCACTGACCTTGCCGATAATTCTGCACATCTGGTCCTCCCAGTCCCGAGCAGGTGGCTTTTCAGGGATGAAGATGAAGTCCGCGCCAGTGCTGACACCTGCCATAAGCGCCAACCAGCCACAATGCCGTCCCATCACCTCTATCACAAAAGCTCTCTGGTGTGAAAAAGCGGTCGAATCTATCAAGTCCACCGCTTGACATATCCTACCAAGCGAAGAGTAGCAGCCAATCGTAGCGTCAGTGGAAGACATGTCATTGTCTATCGATCCGACGAGCCCTACAATATTCAGATGGATGAACCGCTCCACTTCCTCGGTCGATAGCTCTCTGGTCTGCACAAGCTCATTGAGCAAGCCCGGCCACTCCGCCCTGAAGATGTCCGCACCCGTCAAACTACCATCACCTCCGCAGATGATCAGTGCATCGATGCCTTTCTGTACCATGTTCTTCGCTGCTCGTAGTCTGCCAGACCTCTGTGTAAATTCTTTGCATCGAGCAGTGCCGATGAGTGTTCCACCCTCCGAAAGGAATCCTCGGACATCGGCCCAATACATCTGTTTAATTTTATCACCACCTTTTACGAGCCCGTCGTAGCCTTCGTAGATACCGTATGCTTCGCAGCCTTCGGCTATGGACATCCGTACTACAGCGCGGACAACTCCATTCATTCCAGGTGCATCTCCTCCGCTGGTCATCACACCAATGCGTCGTTTCTTGCCTGGGAGAGCCGTGGGGATGGCGTACTTCTCCGCCATTGAGTCGGTATTTCTTTCAGAGTTTTAGATAAGATTAGGAAGTTGAATTCAAAGTAGGAGACGAGAGACAGCGCGTATGATACCGAGTCTAAGATGGACGTAGGATGCAAAAAGTAAATAACACGAAGCGCAGAGAGCTCGCTTATCACACTATCAAGGATTCAACGGGCGCTACCTTAGACGTGCCTTATCAATTGGGTCACGATGGTTAACCTATCCCAAAGTTTGGTAACGGCCCGACTTCAGCCCGGCCGTGACCTCGATCAAGTCCAACTCTTGCGTCATGAACACCACCTCGTCAATGACAATGGCAGAAGCTCTGTCACTTTCACTTCGAGCATGGCCCACAGAAGACCCGAATTCGGAGTCACTGCCCCGTTTGATCCCTCGTATCAATGAGCAGCGAAGCGCATTTCGCAATGTCACAGAACTGGGTCTCGAAGAAGAGATACGTGTTCTAGAAGCTTCAGAGGTTCAAGCGGAGGATCGTGAAGTTGAAGCTACTGGGGCCGCAGCGGAGGACTCGAAAAGCAAGAAGGAAGAGATCGTTGCAGCACGGGAGGATCTTTTAAAGCAGGTTGCGTGAGCTCTATTTCTTCACAAACCTTAGTATGTCCCCGTGAGCGCTAACGACATGCTACAGACAAGCTCAAATGGAAACGTTGTATGCACTTGACTTTGTATCTCTCCTTCTGTCCAAAGAGACTCCTCGCCAGGCCGAAATCTCGATGTCTCAACACCTCAGACAATCTGTCCCAATAGGTTCACTTGGAGTGGGTATAATCCGGCAGCCACAACCCTCAGGGACTGAAAAGCGGGATGCGAAGCTGGTATCGCAGGGCTGGAAATTACAAGGTCTGACTTCGGCTGCGGATTCGCTGCTCCGCTCAGCGACGAGGCTTGAGATAGAGATGGAGCAAGAGACCAGATACTGGGAACAGGTGTTGGCAGTCAAAGAGCAAGGATGGTCTATCTGCCGATTACCGCGAGATAGACACACGCTGGGCGTACGGTATGGCTTTGCGGAAGGTAAGCATCAGCATGTGAGCTCGTTCGCTGTCTATACTGACTGTATAATTCTGCAGCTGCTCCTGAGTTCGGGGATCGTGGCCTGGCCGCTCTCCGCCGGGACGCGGACGGCAACATGGCCCTCGACCAAGGCATTACCGCCTCGCATCCCAAAGCTGTCCGGGTCCGGATCAAGGAGAAAGACATGATCGTTGGTACCTCTAGTCTGCCGAATATTGCTGCAGACGCCGACATTCCAATCGAAGACCTTATACTTCGAGCTCGCAATAACATATTCGAAGAGGAGCTGTTCCACGAAATCAATCGTGAAGCACGAACCTTGGCCAGCCAAGGAGTATGCAGCATAGACAACATTATACATCTCCCAACATTGGATGACAGACAGATACTTGTTGATGTTGTCCGTCTCGATTACAAGCCTCCTCAACCTGGCATAATCACTGGTGGCGACGACGAACTGGCAGAGCTTATCGCCCTCTCTCTGCGGATACTACTTTCCAATGCGCATCGTCGAAATCTTCTCCGTCGGTCACAGCTTCCACCGCCCCTTACGGAGCGCAAACCTCCAAGAACCACATACGCAATCCTTCGTCCAATCCTTACCTACCTCCAGCACCAGTCCGCTTTGACTTCCCTGAGCAGTTTCCTCGGAACCATGATGCAAGCTCTTTCCGCCGCTGGTCTGCAAAGCAATCTCTTCTCTGTTACTCTATCGTCGCTCGACCTCTCTATTGTCGGTGAAGCCAATGCAAATTCTTCGAAGCCTACTGTTGAAGCTCTAATCGAAATTCTAACCCGCCCACTTGAGTCATCAACGACCGTGACCCTTCCAGCCTCAAGTAAGCTCCAAATCAAGACCCGCACCCACCTATATCCGCCAATGGTCGGCACAGAGTACAACGTCACAACCACCGCTTCACCATCCGGCCTCGACGTCTCCGTTCCGTCAAACATACATTTCAACTCCAAGTCCGATCTTCTAGACTACATACTCCACCTGCTCACCCTCGATATCGTCACCGCCATCAGTAACTTCCCCGCCACTAGCGCAGTTGACTCTGCTGAATCGAACGGCGAGCCCTGGTTAGCCACAGATCCCCACTCCGGCGAGTTGACCAAATCGTTCGGAAATCTGGGGAGGAGTAAGAGGATGCTCGTCGGGGTCTCTCAGACTAAACTCGAGGCGAAGTGGGGATGGATGAACGGGAAGCCGGAGGAGGGCAGGTATGCTTGGGATGGGGATGGGGACGGGGAAGGCCTGAAAACTTTGGAGGAGGTTGTGGATGAGGCTGGGAGGTATGAGGTTAGGAAGTGATGCATCATTTCATCTTTACATCTGGAATGATATGTATGAATATTTTTTGGAAGCAAACCCAGATTTAGGAAGCAAAATGGGTAGGGGAAAGCTTGACCTGATTCGTGCCACGCAGCCTTCATGCCGACGTCGACATATACCAGCGTTCTCGGCGCCCCATGAGATGTTATTCCAATTGGTCTGTTTTGCAGATTCTCAGTGATCAACATGCCACTATCTGCTCCACGAGGGTCTCAGCGTAGCCAACGTTATGCTTGCCCGGCTCCATATTGGCGTCAGTCGACCAGCTATTCCGAAACCCTGAACGCTAGAAGAACGCACGAGCAAGCACCATCATATCCCACCCGTATCCGCCGTTCACCAGATGCCCCAGTTCAGAATCAGAGAAGATGGGGACTACACCAATCCCGCGACTTTGCAGCCAATCTACAATACGAGAATGCAGGTAGGAAGACACGATGGGTCTGATTGGCCCCACGAGAAAATGCTAGTGCTGCTCGTGTCCGGAGGTGATGGTGATGATATCGAGGATAGTGACGGGCATCTGGGGGGCGGGGGACTTTAGGGTGAAATCACTCTTCGTTTGTTGACTGCGATGGGGGTCCGTAGTGTTGGTCAGTCTTAGAGGCTAGCTGGCTGGCGGCTAGGGCGAGTGTCGGTGATCAACGACAACGATGGGGTAGAGATGACTGGGGAAAGTGGTGAACGCATCGCGTGAATAGCTTGAAATTATACATTAGCAGCCCAGCTGCGAAGGACAACTGCTGCTGTTACGAGTATAGGCTTGGGTATCAGCGCAACCGCAAAACCCCTCTAATGATCTCATCCAGGCCCCTTGTCGTCTGCCTTCTCGCTGTGGCAGGCCAGCTCGTCCAGCAATTGCACCGTTTCCGCCGGATTCGCGATCCAAGCCGTCGTGCACGCTAACCTGGCCTTCGATATAATTAATACCCGCTCAGAATCGTGTCGTTGAGAAGGAACGTGTGGGGAGGTTACTCACCTTGAAGTCGTTGGCTCCAGCCGACAGGAATTGATCGCCGACGTGGAGAGTTCTGCTACCTTCGATGCCGCCGAAGAAGCGTTGGCAGGAGAGCACACCCCAGGATTTGTCGCCGATGTCGACGAAGACGTCGTTGCCTCCTGTAGGTGACATGTTTGGTCAGTGAGTGCGGAGGTTTTGGGTGGGGATTTGGAAGAAGCGGGAGGAAAGAGAGTATTGGGGGGGTGAAACACGATAGAAGCGTTTTGTAAGCTTGATGGGAAAGTAATGGAGATCGACGTACCATTGAAGGCACAGAACGGCAATCGTTTGCCAACGTCAGACATCTCAAGAATCTGCTGAGTAACGAGAACTGTCTCCTCGAGCTGTTCACGGGTCATCTTTTGTCCACCCGCTGTAGGGACAATGCCGACTGCCCGCTCCTTTCTCAGAATCTCTGCTTGTAGGTGCATGTTGGCAATACATTCGCGCAAAGCTCCTACGGCTACATCCAAGAGCTCCGTAACGTCCTCCTCGGTCCATAGCTTCATCTCCTCAAGCATCCACTGCTCCCGTGGAATGTACTTCAGCAGCTGATGGCATGCCTTATTGAATCTGAAGAGGTAATTGCTTTCACCACCCAAGACGACCAACTCTGGATTTTCAATGTCTCCGTGGAAGATTGCACCATTAATAGCGTCCAGCAAACCGTGTAGCCGTTCGTAGTACCTCGAAGCATCAGTGTAGCCGGCCGCGGTAACGATGCCAACCTTCGTTCCGGACATGAGAAGCTTGATTATTCGCGGAATGACCGGGTTCGAGCTACGCAACGATTCTCCGTCATCATAAAGGGTGACATCTCCATCAAACGTAACGAGCTGGATGCGTCTCTCCCGGACCAAGCCTATGATTTGAGCGGTGTTGAGGATGAGCCGGATATCATTGAACGAAGGAGCGACAAATCGTCGCGAACTTATGAAGCGACGTTGATCTTGGTATACGAATGCATCTTCAAGGGGGAGAGGTGTGAAGAAGACACCGACAGAGGGCACCAAGAGCTTCAGCTTTGAGCGACTATGGGTTCCTTTCTTCTGATGTGCGACTGTGGAACATCCTCAGTCCTCGTTAGACCTTAGTATTTAGACAAATGCCTACTATGGTTGTTGATGAGCGCTTCCACGTCACGCATTATCTCAGCATACCGCCTGTGAGTAGTGGTGACCATCTCCGTCAAGAGGCCACCGCATTCATCGTAAGCTGCTGTTGGCTGCGAATGCAGCACGAAGGGAACGGCCAGCAATCCCTTGAGAGACAAATGTCAAAGTCATGCTCAAAAATTCATTGCTGTCTCCGTAGCAGCCACGATGAATGGTGAAAGCTGAGGAGCGGGCTTTCTGCTGAAACATACCTTGATCCATTCTATCTATCCGCGTGTCAGCCTTTCTTCACCCTGCAGATGAATGTCTCTACGTTGCCCTACCAGTTGATCCCTCCGATGGGTCTAGGACACATATCTTAGCGAACGATGAACACTTTCGGCCGTATGCGAGCCGGAACGGGTGAATCACGCACCTTGAGTGCATCTGTCTCTCGAATTAGCAGAGTCGAAGTAAGAGGGCTAGGTTGTTTCTACATTCGACGCGATAGCGAGTCGTCATCCTTGGGTGACGGGGGGACCAATGCACAGCGATGAATCTGGCGTAGATGCTTCCCCTTTGGCGAGGTTTGATACTGACAGTTAAGACTCGCTTGTCACCTTTGTGCAAGGCAATGATGCCAACTAAAGTATGTAGGCGACCTCAGCCTTGTCCATACGCGTACACATGCTGCGAATAGATCGAATAATCGACCGCATTCTGTTCTACATTCCAGGAAAAGATCGTGCGTACATCCAGGACCCGCTCGCAAGCTCAATCATCGTTCATCTACACAAATGGGTCATCAACATTGGGTCATGCACCCAGAGGAGAGGGGACCTTCAGGATCCACGAGCTATGACTCTTCAACAGCCATGCCGTAGAGGACAAGGGAGCGAGTGCAGCGAGACGCGCACAGCTTTTGGCAAGGTGAGCTCAAGTGATTCTGATTTGCTCAGTACTCAACAGTCCGGGAGAGGGTGACTCACGTCCGGAAGCCTGCGCAAACCCCGCCATTATTGAGTGACTGCTGCGGACACTTTACATGTACGAGTACTCAGCCTTGGTGAACGCGTCACGACTAATGTAATATTGGGCGACCTGCGGACGACAAGAAGTGCTGACGACCCTCCATGACAATGCTTGATGGCGCATGCTCCACTGACCTATGGAAGATTTCTTAGCCCCCTCACAGAGCCGATATTATTGCTATCATTGATAAAACGGACAGTCGCTGACTTAGATTCCGAGTAAATAACTCCATCCGATCCAGGAAAGAACGTTGGCATCGGACAATATTCTCCCACTGCTGTTTTCACATCAGAAATCTCGTCCTCTTCTGTGCAATCTCAATTTCCTTTCCAGATATCACCTCTGCCAGAATAATCCTAAAGATTGCCTTGCTTCACCATCATTCATCATACTTGTGTCCAATCCCTCACGCCATGACGGTTCAGCAACCGTTTTACGTGGATCGTAGCAGCTTCAGAACACCCGGTACCAGCATGGAAACTGATCGCAGCGATCTGCCACCGTACTCGAGGCACCCCTTGCGGGGCGATGATGGCTTCTTCGAGGCAGACTACGAACGAGCAGTCAATGGCGAGTCAGAGAAGGATGCCACGATACGCGAAGAGGTCAGAGAGCTATCTCCGATTCTCCCTCAAAACAACGAGCCCGGCCATGCCCCCGAATCTGTTCTCACTCGCGGCCTTCAAGTCCCTTCAAAGTTCCAAACAGTAACCTCCGGCTTCAAATATCCTCAGCTACTATCTTCATGTAACGTCTCGAAAGATCAGTGGTCCGCCTTCACCAACGAAGTCAAATCCCTTACCAAGCTGGACAGTTCCCAATGGCTCACTACCATCGGAGCAGGGGCGGGCACATGGCTTGTGGGAGGGTTATTGATTGGCTGGTTATCTCTTATCCCTGCAGCAGTTGTTGGGCAGAAAGTGCGCAAGCACAAAGAACATGATAACCTCCTTGCTGCCGCCGAGGGCGGTCTGCTAGCAACATGCGTCGAAAGGTGGAATAAGAACTACTTCAACTCGAGAGGCCTCACTATACGTATCGATCTGCCCGGCCAAGCGTCCGACATGAGCGAGATGGATCTCTCGACGAGCAAGAAGTTCAAGCAGAAGCTCAACGGCCAAACAGCATTCACCGGTAAGAAACAGCTAAAGAACGAGAAGAAGGAGATCAAATCCAGAGTGAAAGCTGCGAAGAAGGGCCGGATCGTCATCATTCCGCTCAACGAGACTACGTTGGTTGCCGCTCAGGAGGCTTATCAATCTAGTGTTGAGGTTGTTGGCGTGTCTGATGAAGAGCTCACCTTGTACGGAGCTTCGGTCGACTCAAGAGACATGTATCCGGGCGAACCTAAGCCTTGATAACATGAGGACTTCGATGACTCATCTATTTTAGAGCGTGTTTCCAAGCGATGTACTCTACCTACTGTTCTCGGCCTCGGAGTTACTGCTGAAGCCTGTGCATTCTATGGTGGTCTCTTTGGCTGCACCCACATCATGGTGGCAGGATCGTTCTAATCCTAGACCAAAATAATACTTCCCAGCTTCATGCCTCAACTATCTTGATGGAGTGACTGCCGAAACTGTGACACCTTTGTTTTGAAACCCCTGTTGCCCACAGCGCGCTGTCGTCCTATGGCTAGCTCCACCCAATCAGCGTGCGAGCGCAACCATATCACGCTTAGGAAAGTGGATGGGGATTCTCCGAAAACTCCCGGATATTTCCTCTTCCACTCTGCTGAATCATGACCTCCCTCCACCAATCTCGTAAACCAGAAACATCAAAACGCACAATATATGTAGGCAGGTTCATCCACTGCCTATCGTTGACGGAGCTTGAGATTTGTGAGAAGGGCGTTATAGGTGTTGATGCGCAAGGAAGCATAGCTTTCGTAGAGAGGGATGTCCAAGACGTCGAAGTGGAATTCGAAAAGTATGGGTGGAGAGGCTGTGAGGTTGTACGGGTGGATGAGGAGGGGTTCTTTTTCCCGGGGTTTATAGGTATGTGTTTTTGTTTGGGTCTTGTTGTCTTATGATTGGATTTCCTCGAGCTGCTTTCAAAGCGTTGTAGAAGGGCTATGATGCTGTATCTATCGATTACATCTTCTGATTCTGTAGTCCCCGAGACATCTTTCCTCATGTCAAGCATGAAGTTGGCTGCATTATTCTGGAGCTTGAAGATTTCTCCCCCATCTGCCTGAACATGGACTGGCGCATTTATTCAGATATTCTATCCCGTTTCCACCGGATGATCCATTGCATCTGGAGTGCTTCATACCGATTCAAACCCACATATTCAGCGTCTAACAGCCACGAGCTGCTAAACCAAATTTGTGCGCCGCACTGAACTACTTAAGATACACACATTCACGCATCCCAATACCCCAACGCCGGCATATTCGGCAGTTCCACCCTTCTGGACTGGCTACGCATCTACACCTTTCCCCTCGAAGCCTCTCTATCCGATTTACAAAAGGCTCGGCGCGTCTACTCGAAATGCGTATCCCGGACTCTCTCCCACGGCACCACCACTGCAGCATATTATGCCACCACGCACGTACACAGCACTAACCTCCTCGCGGAACTGTGTCTGGAACAGGGTCAGCGAGCGTTGATTGGTCGATGTTGTATGGACAGTGACCTCAACACGGATTACTATCGGGACGAGAGTCCAGAAAGAGCAATTGAACACACGCGTGCCTCGATCAATTACATCAGAAAAATTGACCCCAACCACGATCTCATCCGGCCGATCATCACGCCACGCTTTGCACCCTCTTGTACTTCCCAGTCGCTGAAGCAATTAGGACAGCTGGCCCTTGAGGCAGGTCTCCCAAGCCAAACGCACATTTCGGAGAACAAGGATGAGATTGAGCTGGTAAAGAAGCTATTCCCGGACGCCGAGCATTATGCCGGCGTTTACGACGATCACGACTTGCTCACGCCGCGGATGATCCTGGCGCATGCGGTGCATCTGAGTGCGGAGGAGAGACGGTTGATCAAGATGCGAAACGCTAAGATTAGCCATTGTCCCATCAGCAACACCGCTTTGAGTTCGGGACTCTGTCCAGTCCGGCAATTACTGGATGATGGCATTACCGTTGGATTAGGTACCGATGTTTCCGGTGGATACAGCCCCAGTATACTGGAAGCCGCCCGCCAGGCGAGCATGGTCAGTAGGACTATTGCGATGAGTGGAGATGAGAGAGCGAAGTTGAGTGTCGGGGAAGTGCTGTATCTAGCTACTAGAGGGGGCGCCAAGGTTGTGGGGCTGGAATATGATATTGGGGTTTTCGAGGTTGGGATGCAGTGGGATGCGCAGCTTATTCAGCTGGCAGCAGTGAGTGATGGCGGAGCAGGCGCAAATCGCATGTGTGACGAGAGTCCGGTAGATATCTTTGGCTGGGAAACTTGGGAGGAGAAGGTCGCGAAGTGGCTTTTCTGCGGCGATGATAGGAATACAAGAAGGGTCTGGATCAAGGGACGGCTTGTACATCAGATATAGACAGCGACCAACCTTGATACTTTACAAAGGAATACCTCAAGATTGAACTTACCTGCACTTGTGCACTCAGGCCTTTTTCGACTACAGTGAAATCGCTTGGGACAACTAGGGCTCAAGGCTGCACACAAGGCCTGTACCACCCGCTGCATAACTCCCCCTTTGTAAGAGACAGAGACACTTTGGCGGTAAGGAAGCCTAAACGTGGTTAACTACACCTGTGTACTGATGTCTATATAATAGGAGTGGTTAACGCGACAGCCTGCTAAGCTGTTTCCCTCGGGAGCGTGTGTTCGAATTATATAGGTGTCGATTGTCCTCTGCCTTGGCCCTTCTACAATGCCGCCGGCGCTTCCCGCAGAGCCGCACTACATCGACACATGAAGGACCATCCACTTCGAAACAAGCATTGATTAACGACGGCGGCGGTAGTGGTTTTGATGGGTAATGGAGGCGCAAGTCTCAGTTACCTCCCTAGTCGGGAACTCAGCGACGATGTCAGAAACGCTGAGCTCTCTCTTGAGCTTAGCTTCTACCTCAGACATGCAAGCTTCAGCATTAGCTACAGCTCCTTATAGCCCACCGTCAAGCTCATTTGTCGGCCTTCTCGGACGCCTGATATTGTTCAGTTTTCGTGTCATTCCAGGCGTTCTTTACTGGCTTATCACTTTTACGACTATAACGCTACCAACATGGCTCTTCACACTCTTCTCAACGAGCTTAACATTTACCATGAACTTCACTACTCTGTGAGTCTACCCCTGTGTATTAGATCGAGATCTGCTGATAGTGTATACTCAGACTGCTTATAGCCCTTGCGTTTGCATCTACCGTGAGCTGGTTCGTCCGTTACCGCTTCCTCAACATGTACGCGCGACTTCCTCCGGAGCCCCAACGCAAAGAGCCACAGATAGACCTCTTCCCAGACACACAAGAAGGGGACTCCAAGCCTGGACTGGCCAACTATCTGGACGAATTTTTAAGTGCAATAAAGGTGTTTGGCTATCTGGAAAGGCCGGTCTTCCACGAGTTAACGAGAACAATGCAAACAAGAAAGCTCATTGCTGGTGAGACCCTCTTGCTGGAAGAGGAGAAGGGATTTTGTCTCGTCGTGGATGGTCTGGTACAGATCTTCGTTAAATCCAACAGAGACAGCCGAGAATCAGACGAGGAGCCCTGGATGCACGGGGGCGGTGAAGCATATAATGATGACGAGGAACACCGCGAGGATGGCAATCAGGGTTACCAACTTCTAACAGAAGTAAAAAATGGTGCATCCATGTCTTCCTTGTTCTCGATTCTCTCACTCTTTACTGAAGACGTCAAACTGCGCCATGATGAAGACGACGAGACAGGGATGGGTTCTAGCTCATCAAGCGCTGGATTTGGTCAATGGATCAATCCTGAGTCTGGGCCAACAAGTCCCGTGAGAGTGGCCGAAAGCCCTTCTCGTCACTCATTACAGCACAAGCGTCGGTTTTCCAATACTCCTAACGGTGGCACTCAGCTGCCTAGCGTACCTCCTCTGTCACTAGATCTTAGCTCTGATGGGAAACAGCGCCACCGCTCGGACCATGACAGACATCAAGATCGTCGAAAAACGAAGAAGGCAAAATCCGTCCATCCTGATATTGTTGCAAGAGCAACAGTTGACACAACAATCGCGATTATCCCTGCAACTGCATTCCATCGTCTTACTCGAGTCTATCCCAAAGCCACAGCACACATTGTACAGGTCATTCTCACACGACTCCAGCGCGTTACATTAGCCACTGCGCAATCATATCTGGGTTTAACCACCGAGGTGCTACGCACTGAAAAGCACATGAATAGATATACAACATATGATCTGCCAAATCACTTACGTGGAACCGCCTTGGATCGACTGAAAGACAAGTTCATCAAGGAGAAGGAGCGTGTTGAACCAGAAGACAGTAGCAAAGGGATTGCACTGCATAACCCTGGTGCGGGCAGACCAAGACGATCTAGCAGTAATTTGAGAAAGGAACTTGCGAACCAAGCAAGATTGGCTGCGGCTCGTAAGGGCTCAATTACTGCGGCCCAAAATCCGCCAACAGACTTAAGCCCGTCTAGTGGACGTGATCAATCCATCAGTCCGGGTGATCTTCTCACTAACATCCAGGTCTCGAGGTTCGGCAGTCGACCGCATCCAAGCTTCTCTGGCAATGCACCCTTCAATCAGCCATATCAGGAACCAAATGTCTCACGGCAGGGTCCACAAAGCCCTTTAGCCAAAGGAGAGCATGCGCCGTTTTTGGCGCCGTCCCCCCAGAACAGCCTGCAGTTACATCGTCAGGACTCTCTGGACGAAGACACGTTATTTCGAGAGTCCATTTTAGAATGCATCGTCAAGGCTATCGGGCTGACGAATACGAGAGATGCTTTGAAGAAGCCTTCAGATTCTGTCGAGCAATCGCCTCGATTGGTTTCCTATGATTCAACGCGGCAAAAGGCGGTTTTCAATAGAGCCTTTGGGTTCATCGATCCCTACGATGGTTCCGTGGATGGTGATACGGAATCGATTACGTCGATTTCTGGACTAAGCACAGGAGGAACCTCATTTAGCAACCACAGCCTCAACCATGAGCTAAGAGATGATGTTGAGATAGTCTACTTCCCAAAGGGAGCAGTACTAGTCGAGCAAGGTGAACGGAACCCAGGACTATACTACGTAATTGACGGATTCCTCGATGTTAGTATTCCTGTCGATGAGAGAGCAGCTGACTTCAATACATTCGGGACGCAGCATCTATCGCCAGGGTACTCGCCAGATGATGTATTTCCGACATTGATAAGAACGGGAACGAACTCGTCACGCACCTCATCTGTACCTGGTGGTCCCCCAGGTGGCAAGAAGAAGAAGCAGGCGCGGAAGAGTCTTTTCCTGATCAAGCCAGGTGGCGTAGCCGGCTACATAGGCACAATCTCATCCTACAGGTCTTTCATCGACGTAAGAGCGAAAACAGATGTTTATGTAGGCTTCTTGCCCCGATCATCTCTGGAAAGGATAGTGGAAAAGTACCCCGTAGTACTATTGACTATGGCAAAGCGTCTTACAAGTCTACTTCCTCGTCTGATTCTGCATATCGACTTCGCACTGGAATGGGTTCAAGTCAATGCGGGTCAGGTGATTCATCATCAGAATGATGAGAGTGATGCCATTTACATTGTGTTGAATGGCCGTTTGCGGGCGATATTGGAAAAGGAGGATGGCAAGATGAGGGTCGTTGGGGAATACGGTCAAGGAGAGAGCGTGGGGGAACTCGAAGTCATGACTGAGTCGACTAGACCAGCTACGTTGCATGCCATACGAGATACTGAGCTGGCGAAGTTTCCGAAAAGTCTATTTAACAGTCTGGCTCTTGAGCACCCCGGTATAACGATAAAGATCTCCAAGATTATCGCTCAGCGCATGCGAGCTTTGATCGAGGATCCCCTCTTCGAGCAAGGCAAAGACAAGACTACTGCCGCTACCAGCAACAACGTCACTTCGACCTTGAACCTCCGTACGGTCGCTATCCTGCCGGTTACTGCTGGAGTGCCTGTTGTGGAGTTTGGCAGTAGACTCATGAATGCACTCGTACAGATCGGGGTCGTAAATGGTGTGACTTCGTTAAACCAAGCTGCCATCCTCAATCATCTCGGAAGGCACGCCTTCAGCAGAATGGGTAAGCTGAAGCTCTCTCAATACTTGGCAGACCTAGAGGAGAAATATGGCATGGTTCTCTACGTTGCAGATACGAATGTCAATTCCCCATGGACTCAGACATGTATCAGTCAAGCGGACTGCATACTACTGGTTGGGCTTGGAGAAGGATCCCCCAATATAGGCGAGTACGAACGTTTTCTCCTCGGCATGAAGACAACAGCAAGGAAAGAACTAGTTCTACTACATGTCGAACGGTATTCACCTCCTGGTCTCACACGCAAGTGGCTGCGAAACCGGATGTGGATCAGTGGCGGGCATCATCATATTCAGATGGCATTCCGAACTCATTCGGAGCCAGTGCATCCGCAGACGAAGCGCTTTGGCTCAGCTTTGAAGCAGCGTGTGCAAGTGTTGCAAGCTGAGATCCAGAAGTATACCTCACGCAGAATACGGCAGATGCCTCTGTACTCGGCAGAAACCCCGTTCAAAGGCGACTTCCATAGGTTAGCACGAAGGCTGTGTGGCAAATCCGTTGGGCTTGTGCTAGGTGGCGGTGGCGCGAGAGGTCTTTCGCAGGTTGGAGTTATCCGAGCACTTGAAGAGGCTGGCATTCCGATTGACATCATTGGCGGGACCTCGATCGGTTCTTTCATCGGTGCACTCTACGCACGAGACGCTGACGTTGTGCCGATGTATGGTCGAGCAAAGAAGTTTGCTGGCAGGATGGGTAGCATGTGGAGGTTCGCTCTGGATCTCACATACCCATCCGCATCGTACACGACTGGCCACGAGTTCAATCGGGGTATCTTCAAGACTTTCGGCGACTCTCAGATCGAAGACTTCTGGCTGGAATTTTACTGCAATACCACCAACATCAGCAAAAGCCGTTCCGAGGTCCACACAAGCGGCTACGTCTGGCGGTATGTCCGCGCATCGATGTCTCTTGCCGGCCTTCTGCCTCCACTCTGTGACGAAGGCAGTATGCTGCTCGACGGTGGCTACGTGGACAATCTGACAGTAGCTCATATGAAGTCCCTCGGCGCAGATGTGATCTTTGCCGTCGATGTTGGCAGTCTTGACGACAACTTACCGCAGGCCTTTGGCGATTCACTTTCTGGCTTCTGGGCTTTGATAAACAGGTGGAATCCTTTCTCGGCCTACCCAAACCCGCCCACCTTGTCTGAGATCCAGGCTCGTCTAGCCTACGTGTCGAGTGTTGATGCTCTCGAGCGTGCAAAGACAACTCCGGGATGTCTTTACATGAGGCCTCCTATCGATCCCTATGGAACGCTTGACTTTGCTAAATTCGATGAGATCTATCAGGTTGGGTATAAATATGGCAAGGAATATCTGGCGAAGTTGAGAGATAAGGGCGTCTTACCGGTTATGGAGGAGACGGAGGAGAAGAAGAACCTGAGAAGGACTATGGCTCCCAGGAGAGCAAGTGTATAGCACCTCGTCTATGTACTTTTGGGGGCTTCTGGTAAAGCATTTGAGCGGGCAATTTGCATGGCGCGGTGTTTCTGTAGTAACAAAGGAGGAAACTTATGATATCCGCTGTTGGTGCTTTTCAAAGTCAAACGGTTGTTTGAGGCCGTCAGGCAAGCAGATACTAGTATAGGATCGGGGCGAACCTGATAAGCATATGAGACCCATGGTTGGTCTGCCTCCAAAGCAACCATTCTCCAACCCATCACGTATCGCATGCAATACACAACGATGGTGGTTCTATAGAGATGTCCTCTAGTCAGCCCTTTGAGAAAAGTAATGTGGAGCGATGGTAAGTCTACCTTATTCGGAAGTGCTCCTATATAACCGTATCACTGCCCAACAGCCAAGGCTTCCTCAAAGAGCATCAAGTAACACGAGTCATGCTGGGGAGTCCTCTAGCGGGTGAGGTCAACATGCTCTGCTTACAATTTCCCACTCTCTCAGCAGCCAGCGGGGACTGTGTGAGTGGGCCATGATACCCTCGGAGTCGACGACGGTCTCGGCAAGAGATAACACCGGGAAGGGCAACGACGAATATCTTTCACCATGGCATGGCGATGGGGCGATGATAGTTGATAGGCATCTTGACAGTCACGGACGGGCTGGGAGAACTCCAAGTACCACGCACCATCCCATTCAAATGGGCAGAGGACGTAAAGCGTAGCAAGAGAGTTCGTGGTAGTGTAGACAAAAGCGTCAGACCGTGGTGAGAGCCTGCCATCTACCAAATGGTCGAGCCTCGTCTCGGCGATGCGAAGCTACAGTGCGCCGCGAGCGAGAAAGGGGAGAAACAGGATAGAGTGCTGAGGGTGCAGATTTGTAAGATCTTGAAAGCGCCAAGCCCGGGATTTAGTGCGTTCAACCTTCAGGTAAGTCTCCTCTGGTGTGTTCGTCCCTGCAATGGCTGGTCGGGTGATTGCTCGTCGAAGGAATGTCATCTTGTGGGTGAGTTGGCTAGACGTCAAGGTGGGATCGAGGTTGTCTCTCAAGGAAGCGTAGTGTAGAAATCGGGATGGTTCTCCACTTGTTATTGGATTTTATCGCATTTGTTCGGCAGCTGGGTAGATTGCATGCTTCATTGGGACACTCCAAGTTGTGTCTCTAACACCAGATGACATTCAATGCCATGGTGAGCAGACCCAGCGTGATCCATCTTAGCGTGGAGGTCATCGTCTTAGACCCGAAGGTCTTTGAGCTCAGTGGAATCCATCGCAACTCGGAGCTGGAACTGGTTGGTCATTGAAGAGACTGTCGATACTTTCGAACAAATCCTGGATCGTGAAACTTTGCATGGGCCCGCCTGCATCACTCAGGCAGTGCTGCCAAATCCGAGGGCATCTCATCATTGTAGGTTTTCTTGGTATAGATCGGCTTCCTGAAGCTCTCCACACGCCGAGTTGAACCTGACCTCAATCGGTAAACTTGAGGCCCTTCAGTTATTACCAATTATAGATGATAGGAAGGAAACATGCGTGACTTCACGAGGACCGATGGAGGTCATGATGATCTTCGAAAGTCTGGTGGAATGATAAATCAAGCGAGTCAGGACTTAAAGGAGGTCTTCCGCAGCAGTTCCCGTCAGAAGAGAAGCCCCGAATTGGCATGATGCCGTATGCGGATTATTGTAATTTCGGCTTCTGCTACTGGAGGACTCCTCGAGCCAAGAAGTGCAGAAAAGTGGAAGGACACATGTTATTGGAGTGTAGCGGAGAGGGATGCGCTTAATTGAGAAGGCCTTTCATTCCCTTTAAGCCCTATCACCCCTTGCTGATACTCGACGAGTGCGATTCTCCACTCCAAATCATTCCAGGTCTTGCTCCTTGGACGCAGACTTTTGAACGCCAAGCACAAAAGCAAGACCACAAAAAGTGAGAATCTCAGGCCGGGCACGGTAAAAGAGCATGTTACAATGACGAATTCAACGATGAAGAAGAAAATCACCCAAATGTCACCGCCTCCCTGAGGGTTTGCGGAGCATCGGACATGCTACACAGAACTGAGACTGTAGTTCTTGTAGCTATCTTAGCGCTCTGGCTTCACAATGTTCAGGCTGGGCCATGACAACAGCGGATTTCTGGACGGGCCCGGCGCTTCAACTAACCCCCGACAATCTGCCAAGGACGGCGCCAGACTAATAAGGGGTCCAATGATGATGATGACCATAACAATGCGACAATCGTTATTGAGTCGCTGATATCTTGCTGTTGCACAAGGGTGGGAAATCTCGTCGTAATTTGATATAATAAATGTGAGTTCCCGGTGTATGATCATAGCTCAGCAGAAATCAACCACTGTTTATGCAATTAACGGGAGGAGAGAAGTTCCCTCTGACACGGATGGTGTCCATATACCATGAAGTAGGACCTTACAGGTCGGCTGGTCTCACGGAAACCTCCGTTGGTCTTGAGCTCGCTTGCGAATGACTAATTCATTATGAATATATTAATGAATGTTTATTACACAATAGATTTCAACACATTAGTGATGTATTAGTAATACATTACTAATATGTTATAACCCTTTCGTTATATACCGCTATCCCTTACCATCCTATCCCTAACCTAACCACCTAAATCCCAAATCTTAATCACTAACCCTAATCTCTACCTTAATATATTCCTAATGTATTCTGAATAGATTATAAATAGATCATGTATTATAGAATATATTACATACCGCCACTGGTCTTTTAGATATTCTGGATTTTGACAAGCGAGCTCAACATCAACGGAGGTTTCCGTGAGACCAACCGACCTGCGTCCTGAATTAGCGAGTCAGACTAGGTACAAGGTGGGGTTGAAGAAGTTGTGGCAGCAACATCCATATTTCACCTACAATGGCCGAGACATTTCAGTCAATAATATTAACAGCTGAAACTTCATAGCAGGGTCGCACAAGTAGTTCACATGATAGCCGTGATAATGGAATTTAGATAGAAACCTTCCGGGTGTTATAATACGTTGTATCCTCTTGTTTATGTCTCTTGTGTAGTGCCACAACTTTTTCATCCTCGCCTCGGTACTTCATACCCCGCCGCCCAGTTCCAAACATATCTTCTCCATGCACCAATCAATTCTTCCAAAAAAAATTCATCAACCACCCAAGAAGACCGTAGGAGAAGGGCCAAGGCAGGGACCAAAAGATCGACACCTGTGTGATTCGAACACACGCTCCCGAGGGAAACAGCTTAGCAGGCTGTCGCGTTAACCCTATAGGGGGTATTAGTCTTTAACCCCTCTTGGGGGTTCAGGCCCATAGGGTGGACTTACACTCCGCCAAAGTGTCTCTGTCTCTTGGAGGAAGGGGGGTTACGGAAATATATGAAATTTTCATGTAACTTTGCTTATCACGTGGTAGTAGGGCCGGAGTACGAAGATGCACATGGTGTGATTCAGGGGTGACCCCTGAATCATACCATGTGCATTATAAAAACCGTACAGAATCAAGCAGCACGACGTTCTCACGTCGTTGTAAAGGGCGCAGATTTTCTGGCCGGTGGCATTGGGTTTTCGGCCCAATGCCTCAGAGCAATGACTGTGAGCCCTCGGCCCCCTCGTAGAGTACTTCGTACCTTAAGCGACGGACAAGCGAGGGAGGGTGTCAGATTTCGTGGCACCGCAAAAGTCGCTACTCCACCAAAATCCCTCTTATGTTGAGTGAAATAAAATCCTAATTGGCAATAACCACAATGACATTATAGTAAGAAAGATATTTACAAAGTTTGAAGAACCTTGCATGCACTTCGTGGTATCGCAACCACGGATACGACTGTGTCAATCTTCTTTGCGGAGCCACGAAATCTGACACCCTCCCTCGAACCGCTACTCCTTCCAAAAATCGTTCCAAAAATCGTTCCAAAAATCGGCAGTGGTTGTGAGAACAACAAGACTTTCGATATCGGCTTCTACATTCTACCATCCATTAAAGAACCGTTTCACTATCGTTGATTAGGGCGAAGGCAGAAAATGAATACTGAACGCTGACACAACAGCTCGCCTAATTCCAACGTCGCGGACTCGCTTTCACTTCAAGATTATTGACGAGCACCCAAGCACTTAGTATCTTACCTAATTCCAAGAGCGAATAGCTGTGCTAATTCAAAATCTACTGCACGACGACCCTGGCACGTATCCAGACCATTCCTCTGTTGTGGCTGACCAAGCCAAGGGCTCCGTTTGCAAGAACATTATGGAAGATATGCAATTCGAGAGCCACGAACCTACATCAAGGCATGACCGCGACCACGAAGCTATCCATGCCCACAATGGCCGCTGAACACCCTGACACCACGGCGACCATTGTAGCTGCGCAGCCTGATCACGGAATAGCCGGCAATGGCAAAGATTATGGCACCATCAAGGAGGGGCTGGCGTACATCCTCACACCAATTGTTGCACTTGCAGCGAAGGACTCAAAACAGGGGACGGATGTAGATTCTCAACCACAATCAGTCTTCTACAATCCCATCCAGCAATTCAACCGCGACCTCAGCGTTCTGGCTGTACGAGCTTTTGGGGAAGAAGCAGTTGCAGCAAAACGCGATAGGCGAGAGGTAAACTTACGTGATCCTGCAACGAAAGGAGGAAGAGGGAAGAAGAGGAAGCGAGGGGATACCGATGGCGCAGCAGTCACAAACAGTGGCGATCAAACAGTTATATCTGCTGTCACAGTCGAAGTCCAGACAAATGGGGAAGCTTTTCCAGCTCCCGAATCTGGTGATCCTAAGGAGACAATTTCCACAATATTGGATATCAAAAAAGCCAAAAACGATGTGGACGGAGACACCATAGATATGGAAGAAAGCACACGGACTGCCGGGCAAGAGATAGACAAAGTTCTCGAAATTTCCACCACGACCAGTATAGAGATTCCAGAGGCTCTCACCGAGAAGGTGCTAAATGCTTCGACCGATACTTTGAAGAATACTTCGAACAGCGATCATAAGCCTACCGCTGCTGCAAATCATGACGCTACGAATGACACAAGTATGACTAAGTCTTGGAAACCCACGTTCACGATTCTCGATGCTCTCTCCGCAACCGGTCTCCGTGCTTTACGCTATGCAAAGGAAATCCCTTTCGTCACTTCTATTACGGCGAACGACCTGTCAAAGGAGGCTACGGCTTCTATCGAGCTCAGCATCCAGCATAATAAGCTCGAAGATCGAGTCTTCCCCATCACAAATGACGCGCGCGTGCACATGTATAGCATAGCAAGCCAGCAGTCTCCGAAGCAACCAGGCGGACACGTCGGGAAATACGATGTCATCGACCTTGATCCTTACGGCACCGCAGCACCTTTTTTCGATGCAGCAGTGCAGTCTGTCACTGATGGAGGTCTGTTGTGTGTGACGTGCACGGACTCTGGCGTGTTTGCATCTACTGGCTATCTAGAAAAGACTTATGCTCTCTACGGAGGACTGCCAATCAAAGGGCCACAATCTCACGAGGGAGGTTTGAGGCTCGTCATTCACGCCATTGCTGCGTCTGCTGCCCGCTACGGCTTAGCGATTGAACCGCTCCTCTCCCTTTCGATTGACTTCTATATCCGAATCTTCGTGCGGATAAGACGATCACCAGCGGAAGTCAAGTTCTTGGCCGGGAAAACCATGACCGTTTACAATTGTGACTCAGGCTGCGGAGCCTGGAGTACTCAGCTGTTGGCACGTAACCGAGAGACTAAGGGTAAGAAAGGAGGGACTTACTATAAGCACACTCTTGCACTAGGTCCCTCTACCACAGAGCATTGCGAGCATTGCGGGTTCAAAACACATATGGCTGGACCCATGTGGGCAGGTCCTCTCCATAATACCTCATTCATCCAATGTATTTTGGGCCTGCTCCCTGGTCTAGATAAAGAAACCTACGCCACCGTCCCTCGGATCGAGGGCATGCTCTCTACAGCCCTTGAAGAAACCATCTCAACCCCACTGCGTCATGACATTGATACACAGCCAACCTCGCAAGGATCGCCAAGCTCCTTTGCACGCGATAACCCGGTCCAAATCGATCATCACCCCTTCTTCATCATTCCCTCCACCCTCTCCAAAGTCCTCCACTGCCAGACTCCCAACGAAGACGAGCTGCGTGGCGCACTCAGATATCTCGGCTACCGGGTTACTCGCTCGCACACGAAACCAGGTAGTATCCGTACGAATGCGTCGTGGAGTGTTCTTTGGGAGGTTATGCGGGAGTGGGTGAGGCAAAAATCGCCGGTTAAGGAGGGTGCGATCAAGAAGGGGACGGCTGGGTGGGGAATCATGCAGAAGTCAAGGGAACATTATCGGGCAAATCTGTTGAAGGACGAGGTTAAGGCGGCTTTGGAAAAGGGAGAGAACTTGGAGGCGCTGAAGACGGAAGTGGAGGCGGCGTTATACAGGGCGAGCAAGGTGCAACGCATGGAAAAGGAGTGTGTAGCAGGTGATGTTGACGTTGCATCGGCGGAAACTACAGAGAAAAACATGGGGCAAGAGAAGCATATGAATGGAGACGAACCTACCAAGCCAGCTAAGCTGAAAATCGTGTTCGATGAGAAGCTAGGTCGGGAGCCGGAGAGAAAGAGACTCGTTCGGTATCAGGTCAACCCACGTGCAAATTGGGGGCCTATGAACCGTGCGAAAGCTTAGAAGTACTCAGTACAACACTAATTATTCTACCAAAGATACCACCGACACCACAATCCACTGTATACCCTAGAATGCATTGGATTTCGCGCTAGAATATAACCCGCATTGTTCATGGGTCAGAAAATAGTTTCTGGCATACAAAGCTCCAAAACATGACCAAGATACACTATGCGCTTCCGCCGATTTTCCTTTCCTGACATGTGAACAATATTGCCACCACATCCGCAGTGCTCCTCCTCCATCCTGCTTCAACAGCCAGAGCGTCTGATACTTCCAGCCCGTGTCTCTTCGACTCAACAACGAACAGTTTAAATTTCTCAATCTGACCATCAGTCTCAACAACGATGGTTTGCTCGACAAGAATGTCCAGCTGTCCCGCCCCGGTCCAGCGGGTTTTTTCCGCGTTACCAAGAAACCTTGAATGACCCGGAAGGTATGACCTCTTTGGTACACACCTTACTTGCTAGAATGACTTTGTGATTGTGTACTTTGAGTCACTTGCGACACATTGTCTCCCTTAGTCATCCCCAAAACACGACACCAATGATGGTGTGGTTTTACGGTTCACCCTGTGACGTCTACCGAATCCATGATCCACCGCTTCGCAAAATCTGTCCCAATATTGCCTTCCCACAGGTCGCCATGGCTCATGCATGGTTTAAGTACCCGTCCATCGGCTTGGCGCGCACCTTAAGGAGTCTAGGGATAATGCGAGAAGTCGTTGAGCTCCTTCCAGTGACTGTTTTGTTCAAGGTTGAGTCGCAGAACATCTGTCAACAGCTTGGAGAAGAAGGGAAGCCCGGCTGCTAAGGTAAAGTCTCATCACGGAGTCGGACTGTCAATAATAAGGGCATAAGAAAGCTGAACAGAATTGATAACGATGATGGGAAGTTGACGATTTGCAGTGATTGAAGTATAAACCTCACATACCAAGTTCTTTCGTCCTAGGTGATGAACCGAGTAAACCTGCCATGACAGGTAGGGGCGCCGAAGCCGGATTTCTCAGTGGGCGAGGCACTGGTGCGGTGAAGCTCCGTCAGGCTGGCGCAGAACCGATTCAGCTTAGAAAAGTGATCCTTCCCAGCGTACTTACTGATACCGTCGTGTAGACAGCGAACATCTTGGTGAACCCGTATCATACCTTCAACACTTCTAGGACACACCTGCGAAGTGGCAGAACTTAGGCCGTTGAATATATCGTTCCCTCATTCACTGACCTGCTGCAAGACGCCCGGAGATTGCTCCTGCAAGGGCAGGGGGTGGGTTGGGGATGGTGACACCATAGGTTTTCTGTGTGGCGAGGAGGGTGACGCGTGTGGTAATTCCCATTCAGATGATGAGAGATGCGAACATACAAGCTGCTGGTCCTCCCTTGGAAGCATCAACATACAAGGCTGGATGGAGGGTGAGAGTCAGCAGGGCCCTCAGCAATGCCAAGATAGCAGCCATGATCCATAGTATGCCATGTATTCTCGTCATACTTTAGGTCAGATGGTGTCCACATGTCTTCAGTGAGACATCTCAACAGCTGCTGAATTTCTCATACAGTGACGTTGAGAATGGCCTGAAACAGCTTCTCAATGGAGGTGGCCCTGAGCAAATCCTTGAATTTCAAGGTCATAGTGTGTTCATGAGTAACAACAGGAAGTTCGTAGATGGACCATGCAATCATCCAAAAACGGTTCGCAAACTGCGCGTTAAACCTGGGGTTGTGGTTTTTGGTGAAGCAAGCCCTCTTGTTCGTTTCTTTCTTCCCGGGTGAAGTTGATGACAGAAACGGTCTACTTATTTCTTTCCTTGTAGATCGTCAGGACCCGCTTCATCTTCAACCAGCGACAACCCACCACCCTTTTTGAGAAACAGTTTATCATCCATAAGTCTTGTACGGACAAGCGCAAGGCTAGTCCCTGTGTCTCATAGTACGTGCTGTCTTGAGAGCACCGTTGTCAAGCACTTATTGTTTGCCCTGAACGTTGCGGAAGTCTTCGTATGCTTTTCATTCTCTTTCACTTCTTCGTACTATCGATTCCGGGTTATACAATCTTGAAGAATAGGTACGTCATGTGCTTCGCATCTTGGTCATAGTAGGCCATATATACTTCCTCGCACGGGATGCGGTAGCCTTTCTTCTCGTCGACGAGCAGCATCAGATCACTCAGCTTGTAGCGGTGATGACCATCGATGGCCAGGGAGCCTCCGAGTGATGTTCCGGCTAGATCGAATCAGCCCATGCTCTGAGTCCGCCTATTTCAGCACAACACTCGAGTACGCCGTGAGAAAAAAAACCTCAGCATAATATTTACCCCCTGGAGGAAGTGATGTCGCAATGCCGAGCTCATCGAAGCGTCTATGATCAAAGTAATCGTGTTCGATTTGACTCCTAGTCGAAACGATGGCGTGTGCGCAGATCGAGGACAAAGCCTGGATTTGAGAGACATGGTTCATCGCAGTCGAATCGCAGATGTCGTTACCTCGGTCGTATCTTAAACTTGCCATATTTCATCGCTGGCCTTTTTGAATCCAGAAAGCCATCTTTCTTCAGATCCATTCAAGCATGTGTGCGTGGCAGCAGTAGTGTTGGTGACTGTTGTATTTTGGGTAAGGGTTCCTCTGCTTTGCCTCTGATCATTGACTGCGGCCAGATAGACAGAGTTGCCATCTATACGTCCCAGACCTCATTGGGTACATGGCGAAAGTGTTGTTGCGCCTTTGACGAGCAACATCTGTGTCTGTCTGCCAAGTTTGGCTTGCGCCGCCGCGTTTGCTCTGGCAACATCTCTCTCCCTTTTCCTCTTAATCTGACCTCAAATCTATCAAATCTATCCCCAAACTGCGTCTGCATTTGTTGGAGCTGCTCTTGCATCCGCTGCTGCTGCTCTTGCAGCAGCAGCGGATGCAAGAAACATTTTGCGATCTCATCAGGTTCGGCCAACGTTCGGCCGGGTTCAAAGGCGTAATCAACTTACTCAGTATAAGATAAGAGCAATTGTGGGCCTCATACAGCAAAAGATTGCCTTTTCTGACTCTCATCCTGCTTGAAAAAGCTGGTTAATTGCCTTAATCTTGATGAAGTTGCAGTTTGAGCAGATGTCAACAATGTGCTTTTCATATGAATAAGTGACCTTGCTGTATGTGAACTTAACTCTTTCTGAGATCTTCTGTATCAGATGACATCAGATTTTTGATGTCTTCTAACTCTTCTAGCCTTGAAAACATGCTTAAAACTCACAATCTTCTTATCTTCATGAATCAGTTGTTTAAGTTCAGAATTGACATATTACTAAGACAGTTTTTGCTAATTTCAAGCTTATAAAGCTTTCTAATGATCTTACTTCAGCTAGTCTGTAATGATTGCTGCAGATGCATTAATAAGATCATAAAATCTATCTGATAATGAACAATTAATAGAATAATGAATGTTGGGTGAAATGTCAGTTAGAGCATAGTTGAAGAATGTGGACTGGGTAGCACTGCGCTTCAGCCATAGGGTTTCAAGAACAGTCATCAACATGGTGATGTAGTTCTTTTTCAGCGATGTTCTGTAATTTCTTTGAGCTGGTCCAAGGCCTTTTGCTGTCAAGCAGCTCGCCAGAAGACCGCTGCCTGATTCAGGCCGTCTTCAGTATAGATGTAATCAGGCGAAAGTTCAAGCATTGATTTGAGGATCAGCTCATCTTGGTCGTGATCTCCCATCCTGGCCTTAGCTGAGGGAAACGTTGCGGCAGAGCAACAAGTCAAAGGCTGAAAGAGCAAGAGGCCGTATGAGAATCTAGATCCTGCGCCGAATGCTGTAAAGACGCGTCGTAAGGGTTGATCGTGATATACCCGTTAATAGGTATCTGACCACGGACGTTTCTGCTGAGGTGCTCGATGTGGTCTTGAATTGGCTTGGGTAGTTGAAATAACACAGTAGCTTTGTTTCTGTAAAAATAAAATTGTCTTCAAGGTTTGGGTTTTCAGTATATTGATATGCTAGAGTGAAAAACTAGGAATTTCCGAGCGCCCCAGAGTGAGTTCGCAATATTAAGTCCCTTCTCTTGAAGGAAGCGTACTACAGGCGCAAGACAAGAGTACTTGTCCAGTGTGGCCTTTGGGCGGCTTCTTAAATAATGATCTTGTAAAAACTGAAAGGTTTCAATCGGACTGTGTGGGAAGAGGGTCCTCAAGAGTGAAAGAGATTGTAGCTCCTTGATCGTATTCGGGTTCTGTAAACATCTCACTCCGCAGTCTTCCCCTCTATTGTGAGGTAGTGAATTGATGGGATGTGGCAGGCCCAGCACGAGTTGTACTTCGGAGGGTATGGCACCGAAATGAATCCGATCGACCACCTACTAGTGTCTGTCTCCCGGAACCTCTGAAGACAGCACCATATAGCGTAGGTCAAGACCACTTACAGACCAATCCGTACCCTTCTTACTGAGCTCTCGAGCAGCAGCAATCATTCCGAGGACAATGGATCCTAGACGTTCGTGAAAGAGCTCAAGACGATCATTTACTACAGTAGGCTATGTTGCTTGTGGAAATTCCACGTCCGTCAGCTGATAATTTTCTGAAGCAGCAGCCTCTGCGCGTAGGCTCTGACCATGATCAGTAATGTCTGTATTGGCTTGTGGTCTGGTTTCGGAACGCATAGAGTGATGAGTTCAAATCATCTTGCAGAGCACCGTCCATTGTTTCATGCCCTTCGAAAGCAGCAGCTTCCAAAAAAGGGATGTGGAGCTCTCTGTTCGGAAAACCTGCGCACTTATCTCCCCATCAAAGCGGGCTCTTCTGAAGAAACGTGGAATAGCCGGTAGCCTGGGGGGCCCTCCAGCTTCGAGCTCGTCGTCATCCGCTCCAACGTCGTTCATTTACCGGCTGCTATTCTCATCGGTCCTGCCCTCCCAGTGTCTTGCCTCCTCCTCCTCGTCGCAGTCCATGCAGCTTTCGTGCTCATCTGTAATACCACCAACTACTGATGCAGCAGGGAAGCCATAGCTGTCAGTGAGCGAAGTGATCCCAAGGAAGTCATAATCAAGAAGCGGTTGTTGCGCAATTCCTGAGCCTTACCCTTCATACCAAACCTGTTCCGTCTCCAAATCAGCACCCGAAGCTTCTGCGTCATGGAACTAAAAGCTGTCCAACCACCAAGAACATACGATGCCAAAGACTCCGTCAACCAAGTCCTTTGGATCTCTTGCTGATCGACGCAGCTTTCTTCGCTTGTTCTTTGCTGGCTGGCTCAGGTAAGGCCTTCTTGGCGTTGGAAGAAGACTTAGGATGCTCGATAACTGAAGGATCTTCAGCGGCCTTGAGAGCCGAAGTACGAGAGAGTGACTCCTCTAGTGGACACGCTGTTCAAACTCCATACTGAGTTGATGAGACTGTCGGAATGATAGCCGGAGACTTCTTGAACGAGCGGAAGGTTGCGTCTGGGTGTTCGATTGTCCACCGCTTCCCTTCACCTTCTATAGACATTGAAGCTCTACCCATTGAGTTCTTCATCTACCTCTTGTCTTGGTCCTCTTTGAGTTCCATCTTGCTCGTGGATACTTGAGGGACTCCCCATGTTGGAAAGGGAACCACACTTTTCTTTCTAAGAAAGGGGATTCGAAGCAGATCACTAAAGCTCGTCTAGCTGGAAGTTATCTTGTTCCAACTAGAGGACCGAAGCCTGGCACGGATCCTGCCTCTGAGGCACTCCATGCTCTCATAAACAGCCTACAAAATCCGTTTCTGGTTTTCTTCGTCGAATAAGCCGCAGTTGACCCCACATAGGTGCGAAAAATAACTTGTCCTTTTCGTCGCTGAGGATATGTATGTATGCGGCCTCAATAAAATGGCATCGTTGCCGAAAGATCTCGTTGCTGATAATTGTTGAAGTGAGCGAGAAAGCTGGGTGATGTCGAGCATTCGCCTCTTTCGATTCATCAGTCTCAATTTGCTGCTTCCTTATAATACACCGAAACCTCCTCTTCATGAAGTCTGGGTAGAGGGAGGCCCCCAGCGTGAGCTTTGGATGCTTGGCTGCATTTTTGATTGCTTCGATCTTGATCTTTGCTGCAGCTAACGCAATCTCATGCTCTTTCTTCTCGTGACATGCTGGCTCAGTCGATTCCTTCTCCAATTTTAGGCTCTGATTGACGCGACCAAGCCGTCGGTAATTATGGACACACTGAACATATGTTGTTCTTGGCCAGCAGCGCTTTTGACCACCAATCCCGAGTGCTGAGCAAGTCGATCTGTGCTTGATGTGCTGAATCCTCTGTTCTCGAGTCTCAGAGCGATGATGAAGGCCTGGTCACAACCGCCCATAATTGGCAGATGGCCCTTTGCGTGTTGCTGAAGCCGAGAGTTGTCGCGAAAAGGGTAATCGCATTCAGTGCGAACGAATCGATCGGCTTGGTCTTCCGGCCCCATATGAGACTTAGCGTGAGACTACATATCACTGTTTGTAGCTGCCTTGATTGAAACAGCCCCGGGCTCAATGGCGCATGTAACAAATTGTCATTGCCTTCAAACCCCCCATCTAATCATCTGAGAATATGACCTGGCTTTCTTAGATTATAGAGCACTTTCTTCCGTTTGCTGCGAGTTGTGCAGTTCAAATCTGGACCTTCAGAAAGAACGTTGTCCTTGGAAACCCGAAAAGGCATTTTCTCATCTTGTTCATCATTCAAAGTCAGGTGTGAGATGTTAGTACACGCCGTCAGGAATCCTCCTCCGACAGGATGCCGCCTTTTCAGATCAGTACAGATATGTTGTAGAGACCAGATCCCACCAGTCTTCCGATGACTGCCAGGGACATTCAGGGTCAAGGGTTAACAGTGTCGAGCTTCTTCACCAAGATACGCTCAGGGGAGCTCCCGGCTCGCCTTCTAGCTCTCCTATACGGCGCGGACCTTTTGCTTGACCCGCTGTGAATCTTGAGCTTGCTGGTCTTCTGACGGCTCTTGCAGTTTCTGGGCTTTGTCTCGCCATCGGAAAGTGTGATTGGGCCATTGGGACAGTGGCCAGCAGTAGCCGTTACAAGAGGAAAGTAACGTGGCAGAGCACTAGGAACCGCTCAGTCTCTTCAATTTTACATATCCTCCAAGCGTTCCAATGCCGATATCCTCTCCCTGCGTTGCTATGCCGGACCCAACGCCGTGATCTTCCTCTAATTCTTTCTCCTTTTAGTGCAGCTTCAATTTTCCTGTTGGCCTTGTTTTTATCCTTGCCTTCACTTGTTATATTATAACCCTTAGCTATCATAAAGGGCATCTTCAAAACAGTCATAGCCTTCAAAGCACCGGCTCATACAGAGTGCAGGGGCCAGAAAGATCTCTGACTCTTGAAACAACGGTGTCGGTTGGTTCAAGACTTCAGAGATTGAGGTATTGTCAGGTTCGATGGCTGCTTCGGTTGTATCTGCTGACCCCCGCAAGGCTCAATAGACCGCCTCCTTATCAGAGGAACTGCTGCTGCTGGACAAATGTGGTCAGGTCTTGGCTATTAATCTAATCTGGCGGTTTCTCCTTGGTTCTCATGAATCACACGCCAAGGAGAGTAGGACATGGCCGTGTTACTAGCCTACCTACGAGACCTGGTGGAGTTTGTTGATATGTGGGTGGGTCGCATAAGTGTCCCGCCGGTGTTGTCAAAGGCGGAGATTTGGAGGTTCCACGTAGTAAACCAAGTACTGACCTTGTATAGTAGATATTGACTAGTAACCGTAGTAGAGATCAACGATCCGGATGAGACGGACGGTCCAGCGTTGACATTTCTGGTGACAAGTTTTGTTGCGCTTTTGGCTTTCTTCTCAGCCATATATGTATTGTGCTTGATGTGGTCAACGAGTTCGCCATTCGGCCCCATCCTTCAGACACGGGAGACCGAGAAAATCTCTGGCTTGCTGATCTCCTATTCTCCGCTTACTCATCTTTGTGTGTGACTGTGCTCAATCATAGCTATTTCGCTGCACTGAGCCAGTGCGTCACTGTATAACTTTCAGTTGGTCATTTGCTATGGCCAGCCAGATAGCAAGATCCTCAAGCGCTTGAAGCATCACTTCCGATCGGTGAGATGTTGGTAAAGAGTCGTATTGTTGTATCGAATGACGCTTGATGATTAATCACACCAAGGCTCCAGTGCTCAAGAAGTGGCTGTTCTGGGTTTGGATGATGGATTGGCACCAAATGATGAATTCTTCAGCGCAGACCCGGATTGCCTGGTATTGCGCGCATTGAGTGACCCAGTCCTTACTGAAGTATGGAGGGTCAATGACATGGCATCGTCTGCGCTAGAATTGACCTGTGTCTGCTTTGAAGGTTTAGGTGCCGCACACAGTTCCTCGGTTTTCTGCAGCTTCCACGAGAAATCGTCTCCTCGTTCTTGCTGGAGCTGCCTCTGCTGCTCGGTATCGGCAGTACGTTTGCGTTCTTCAGCTACGGAGGCCTTCAGCTCTGCCATCGCAGGCTTGGGCTCTGCGATCTCGCTGTCTTTCAGGTTGTGGTCGTAGACGCGTACTACGCTGTTCAGCTGAAGCTTTCAACTGACGAGAAATGGTCCATGTCCATGCTGGAAGTCTCATGGTTGGAGGTGATGATCTTGCGGGTAGAGTCGCTGGACATGTTGGAAGAAGTAGGACAGTTGGGAACGATGTCCAATGTCAGGTCCAAGAAGAAAGATACGATAAGCTTGATCGTTGATCCAAGCAACGGAATCCCACAAAATCTTCACCCCAGCCATTCAATCTTTCTTCTGGGTTCAGAGTACCAATTTATCCTTGCTGTCCAGGTCAAAAGCCAAGTCAATATCGCAGAAACTCTTGGAATCGACCTTGCCCCTCCGTGCAAGATCGATTGCAAGATCATCTGAAGGATCTTGACGAGCCTGTGGAACAACCACAAGATGAGCCACTTGAGCAGTGAGCAGTAGGACCTTCACAAAACTGGTGTGAGCAATATGACCTCCCGTAACGGTAGAGTCAGTTCGCTGTACTGCCGAAGCTTTGCTCAGACGGTTTGACAGGATCGGAACGATCCGAATTGGATGTTTCAGGATTGTCAATGAAGGTTGATAGGAAGGTCCGAGGTTTGCTCCCGCCGAGATAGACAGTGACTCGTTTGTTGTAATGGGTCCAATCTGCATATTCTCTTCTACCGCTGCTTTTGTAAGGTCCTTGATCCGGTCTTTCAACGCTTGATGCCCACTGTGGATCTTGCGCCCGTTCTGTTTTTCGCTACCCGATCTCTTTCTGTCTTCCAGGATCAACAGACATTCTATGGTCCACCACGGTATCCAGTATGTATTCTCCTTCATGGTCAACAATAGCAATCTCAAAGAGCATTGAAAGGATCGGCATTAGACGTCGGCTGATCATCAACGATGATGTTAGGATACTCCGCGTACTATCTCAGTCGCGATGGACAAGACATCTTCTTCTATAACATCTTTCTCTGCAATTAGCATCAGTTCATCATTCACATCATCTTCTATTTCTCTTATATAGCCTTTTTAAGTGAATCTCTCTGAATTAAGAGTCACAAAGTGTCTTGTATGTCAATTGTTGTGACAAGGGTGACCTGCATATTTTCTTCTGCAGGAGTAGGTGTGATGTCAATAATTGTACCCACACGGAGTAGCAAGTTCGGAGTGAAGACATCTCTCTCAACCACATCCTAAATCGCAGATTAAGGGCCCCGAGTCGCTGGAAGTCTCAGGCCATGGGGCGGGTTGACCTCGCTCTTTCCTTTATTTCCTTGATGCGTAGCGGAAGCTGAAGCGCAGCAGAAATTGAGGGTGCTTGTGGAAGATCGATCTTGACTGTTTCGATCTGCCTTGACACTATATGCGCACCAAAGCAGATTCGCAATCTTGAGTCCCTTCCCTTCAAAGACAAATACCAGATGCGCTCATGTGGGCGTGGCGGACGATGAGACCTCCGTCGTAGAAGATGGAGGCGGCTTCGCAGCAGAGGAAGTCGTTCTTGATATCATTGACAAGAAACCTTAAGGTGAATTCGCACTCGCTAGAGATTACAAGGTAAGGCCATGTCTCCTGAGTCTTGGGTGCTGTCCGAATTGAAGAAGCCCGGAAAGACTTATTCGAGTTCCCTTCCGCCGTTCAAGACAAGCAATTGCTCGAGTTTCTCAAGCTGCTTGATCTAATTCACCATTCATTTGTCAGTACGTCGTGTCGAGCCATCGGGACGGAACACAGAACTCACTCGCAGAACACAAGCTGCTGCCCTTAGTCGACTCTTTTCCATTTAAAACAGGAAAGGGTAAGAGCGCATGCTTGTACGCAAGGGTCAGTGGCTGAGAAATCAGGGTCCTTGTCATTATGCGTTAGGATACTTGTTGGCTTGGGAGTTTTGTATTAGCTAATTTGGTACTAAGCTTAGTACTAGCAAAACCCAGGATAGTCCCTCTGCAGGCGACATTCGTCCCATCTATCGAGGATATGATCAGGCCCAGAATGGACAAAGATGTTTTTTCCCCCACATATGGTTCTTGCTGCCCTGCAGCAGAATATCAGCGTGAGCTCATCGTCAGCTTAGATACAAATCAACAGAAGGCACTTAGTGGTATCTTGGCACACGGATGTTAAACTCATAGCCCATGAACCCAACCAACGCATTGGTGATGTTTTGTTGATCAATAGCGTCTGCTTTCTGCCCATAATTTAAAATTGTGATATGTGAGATTCCTTACCTTGATCGAGATCACTTGTACTTGTTATGTTCCCACAGCTCCTACATGACGTTGTGATCAAGGCTGATCTGTTCTCTGCCTGCCGACAGTGAAAGGTTGACGAAGCAGGATGTTTGATTTTGGTAAAATCATTCGGGACCGTTGCTGAGTGGAATGCACGAGAGGCAATCGCTGGCGTTCCTTGTGGCCTCAACCCAGTGCCTGGTGATATTCTCTTCAATGTCATTGATACTTCTGGGCCCTTCTATCTTAGATTATTAGAAGCTAGAGTATCACTAGCCACAGAGTCAGCTCTTGCAGATATAGACTGAGAGAAAAGGCGCTGCATCTGCAGTCTGTGTGTCTCTAACCAAACTTTGAATTCTTCTTTCACTAGCCAGTCCGACTGCTATCGTTTACTAGCTGTAGGAGTGCTGCCCACTGGCTATGCCGGTGAGAAGTCAGAAATATAAAGCTGAGAAAGAGTACCTCATATAAATCAGATAGGTGACCAAGCGTTGAAGCGCTATCCAGGCAATTATAAAGCTGATTGCCAAAATCTGAGGTTACGACCAAACCCAAAATAAGAGTACAATCGACGAAGGGAATCAGGTTTCAGGATGTGCAGAAATCACACTGAGCGGTATACAGTGATTTGAGAAGAAGTTGTCAAGTAAGAAGAGGCAGAGAAGCCGTATGTTTTTCTTCTACCGTTTCTTCTGTACGAAAGGTGAGCTTGTGCATCCTAACGAGGACAGTCTACGAGGATTCCATTGAGGACTCTGAATCAATACAATATATAAAAGACATAAGAAGAGATAATAAAGCTAGAAGCAGCCATCGAACCGTCAGAAGCTTGCAGCACTAATATCAGATAAGATGGGGTGATGTGTAGAAAAGAAGAAAGTCAGGAAGCCAACGATGTGTTATATAGACCATCGTGCGGCTCAATTGACTCTGTGAATGTGCGCTGTGAATGCTAGAACAGCTACAAACGCAGGTCGGGATGGAGGTATTCACCACATGTGGTATGCCTTCTGCATTACCGTACTTCATCAAGTGCCACCATGTTCAAAGGTATGGTGACAGGCCTCCGTGGACTGACGGCGTGCAGTATCTGCTGCAGGTAGAGTAGATGCCTTGGTGACATGCTGAATAGTCCCATAGTGGAGCAAAGGAAATCAGAATTCCAGTACAGCATGTGACTTTGGAAGTGAAGATTCAAATGCTGTTCAGAGTCACCACATCATATGACTTACGCAGATGGAGGCGACCGCCAATGATAAGTAACGCATTTTGAGTACGGATAAATTATTTCCATTGATTAAGGAATGTCGTTTTATCGTAGTAATTAATTTACGGCGGCCAACTATCTAAGCTTCATAACCATTACTTTTCCTTTCCGTCGGCAAACTTCATGGATGCGGTCATGCAGAGCACGAAGCTCAGTGGCGCACGTTTAGCCAGCCTGGTACAAGGCTGGGCCAGCAAATACATGCGGGTTGATCATGCTGAGGTTGAACGGAGTAAAGGTGATGTTGGCGTCTGTAAGCGCAACGAACATAGTCCCGTTGATCTATGTAACATTAGCGCAGCTTAAGATATCAGAAGTTCTAAGGCTACTTACAGCGGGATCGCCAGCGAAGGTGGCAACGTCAGGCTGGATGGTCATTCCAGTGTTGCCACTGATATTCATCAAGGGCGAGTAGGTCACGTTCTAACAGTCGCATCAGCGGTGGTCCTCAACTAGGTTACTGTAGAGTAAAGAGCGAGACGTACCAGCTGAGTAACCCAGACGACGAACTGCGGAGCACCAGCAGATGTGGATGTGACATATGAGTTGTTGGGCCCCACTTGCTTGCCTGCAGTCTCCCAGCTGAAGTAGACTTCACGTCCTGGAAACGAGAGAGGGATGCTTCGGTTTTGAGAAATCGCCGGGCTGCAGCTTTCGCCGACAACAGTAGAATTGAGGCAGCTATCACTGGAGGGCACCGCAGTCTGATTAAGAGGGTTGCTACCGGTCGTGGCTTCTCCGTAACCTGACGAGTTGGCGTTGATACGTGCAGGGTTTGGTTGATTGAGGACCGTCAAGGCTGGGAAGTTCTGCCAGGCAAGACGAGTTTGGTTTGCAGGGCAGGAGCTGATGTACGGTGCAAGTAATGTCCAAGCCCAACTCTGGGGAACACCAGTCTCAAACCACACCGGCATGGGGAAAAGACCGTCAAACTGGCGGAAGATCATCTGCTGCCGAGCCTCGGTGGTGATTGACTGCAGCAGGAGTTGTGCGGCCTCTCGAGAGTCGAGGTGATTGATGAACCCGTATACACCTGACTCACCGAAGCGAGTGAGCTTCTGGCAGAAGTCGATGAACTCGCGAACGGTGGTATATGGGTAATTGTAGGTACACTGGACTGGTGCTTGGGCGCCCAGTATATTGCTCAACAAGGTGGCGTGGCCAACTTCCTGATCTGCCATGAACTCGATGAGGAATCGATCAGTTGCGGTGAGGCCCGCAGCTTCAAAGTCTGCGACGGAGAAGCGGGCAAGACCGTCATGAAAAAGGTCGAGTTCAATCCACTCCTGGTACAGACCCACAGCCTGAACAAAACGTCAGCAAGTCTGACGGGTGTCTCTGGAACTAAGAGTCTTACAAGTGACTCGTAATCGAAATCACTGCGGACGTTGTAGATTGGCTCCGTGCCGTTCGTGCCCAAACCACCTGCAGGGGTGTAAGGCGCTGGCTCTGGGTTGTGTAGCTGGCCGTCACTTGGATATGTGGTGGCGGTAGGGTTCGGTGGTAATGCCGGAATTGAAGCAGCCAGCACGGTGGTCGTCAGAGCACCGGTGGTAGTAGGAGTACCACTGTAAGGGCCATGTGATGTCGCACCAGTCACTTGGCTGCTAATCACGCGCGGCGGCGGTACGGGAGCGACGACATTCGACGCGGCCGCACTCACGAAAGTGTAAGACTGAGGTGCAGCGATAACTGCTGGAGCCAAGGCCAAGATGGCCGAGGACAGGGATGATCTGGCGTACAGCATCTTGAAATTATTACTACAAGGTCAAGGTAATGTACGTTGAATGCAGATAAAGAAGAGGAATTGAGGCTCCAAGAGAACTTATAGCTCTTCCAACGCCTACCTTGCTTGTATTCAATTTCCGACTAGAGAAAGTGACTTGCGTGCAGTGACCTGCAGACTTCCTCGGAGGCTTGCCGTTTGCGGCTACACAATTGACCTCATCATCGAAGGCCGCGTATCCTCACCTTGGTGGAAAGCGCGGCCGAAATTTGAAATAATGGAAGGCATTTGGGCCACCGGAAGAGAGTTCCATACATTGGACCGGACTCGTACATGTTGGACGTAAGGTAGGTTGGGCCTGTGTTGTATGTCCAGACCAGGGCATTAGTATTGTTATCGGCGGGCGTAATAATGTGAGACTGTGAGATGCCCTCGACTACGATTGCCTTTAACTTAGCTTGCCGATCATAGTATGATATAATAGGCGAGATGAGATCTTCGTGCAAGGATTGGAGATGGCACTAGGTATTGCATTATTGGCTCCGGACTATGGGAATGTACAAAATCCGATTTACAATGGCATTGCCATCGCATTCCCGGAGACTCAGGTAGGGTAGCGGATGAGGCGAAGCCCTACTAGGTGAACAAGATCTTGGCATTTTGATTCAGGTACCATACGGAGTATTCGAGGTCCTCTCCGCAGACATGCTGATGTGTGAAGCAATTGTAGATGATCATCAATGGTCATGGCTGTCGTTCGCTTTGTAATGGTAATGATCTTTTCCTCGATCACCGAGAAACACAGCCAATGAGGTCATCTACAAATAAGCATTGGGCTAGCTTTCGACCGAAATAGCGATACACCAAAGCCATTGGGTTCCTGCAGGCTTCCACGTTGCTGAGCAATTCGTCGCGTCCATCGAAGAGGCTACCACGGCTAGCTGCTGGTGCTGTTCGCGGAGCAACCACGACAATGTCTAAGCTGCATGAGAATGAAGAGCTCCCGTTGTGTTGTGCTCATTTGCTGACCAAAACCTCTCCAAGCATTGGCCGGCTCGCAGTATGGTATGACTACTGATGCGGAGGCAAGTGAACGCTGTCAGACTGCGAATACGCACGAACCATTGTCACTCGAGGAATCGTACTGGCTCTTGATGGTGCTGCAGTGGTAGCCTCTAGATTCAACATCCCGCGTCCCATAGAGCTGAATCAGTAAGTATTGCCGTAGCCCCTTCACGGAAATCCAATTTCAAATACTCTATTGCTGTATGTTTTACATGAATGCTGTAGTGGGTGAGCCGGGGTTGGAGTGAGAAGATTTTGCCGGGTGGCTTTTGGAAGTTGACCGGCAATAGGTAATATGCCACATACGACAAGGTTCCTGTCCTGATGGAATGGAAATGGTTGAGTTCTCAGGACTTCGTACGGTTGGCACATCGTGCTAAAAGCCTTTGTTATTCTGCTCAGAGAGGTTCATACAAATTTTCACACGCTGGAATGTCGTGGCTACGTCGAAGAGATCCAAAATGGTGATGTGGTTTTGTCTTCACTTTGCCCCAGCCGGTACAGCAGGCTTTGAACACAACCCGAGAGTCTACTGCTAGTGAGGTCATTACTGCTCCAACAGTATCTAAGACGACTGTGGTAACGCTTCTCGACAAACTCAATAACTCGAACCTCGAGAAGCCTGATTTGGAGACACGCTTTCGTGTTGCGTTCACAATAGCTGAGGCTATATTACGGCTTCACACTGCCGGCTGGCTCCACAAGGGTGTTCGCTCAGAGCATGTCCTATTCCTCAAGGTATCAGCAACTCGTTGACATACTTCGAAAGCCCGTACCTCGTAGGCTTCGAGTACTCAAGGAATGCTAGTCCTACAGAGATATCAGAGAAGATGCCTTCGTCACCTGAGGAAGCCATATATCTTCACCCAGAAACGATCAATGACAATCGACCACCGTTTCGGAAGAAATTTGACTTATACACTCTCGGCCTGCTGCTACTAGAGATAGGGACATGGAAACCGCTCAAGCTTATGCTGGACTTCGAAGCGGTCCGAGAAGCCCAAGAAAGCGGGAATGTCGAACCTGTTATCACATATCTCTGTACGGGCAAAATAATGCCCTTTCAGACTTAAAGCTCTGCGCTATGACCGAATTCGCGGAGGCGGTGCTGCTCTGCTTAACGCCGCCCACAGCAGAAGTAGATAGCAATGGTGATGAGTGGGAAGACTCGATTGGGATACAGGAGAAAGTCATGTCAAAGCTTCAACACAACCAAGGCCAACTCCAAGTGCGACACTGACTTCTACGGAATGCAAAGGGCTTGGTCAACAATCGATATTTGAACAAGAAAGGTTCCACGGAGCTGGAATCTGCCGAGCTTCTTTAAAGATTTTGACTGAAGCGGGCATCATGTCAAATCCAACGCAATTGGTTCGAAATGTCAAGCAATATGCTTAACGCAGGTCCACTCGTGATCACAATATCATCGTGGATCTGTTACAGAACGAATGCGAGCGTTTCAGGTCTCTTTTTAATTGACAGGCCAGCGAAACAGTCCAAGCAAACATATTCTCGTCTTTTTGATGTCATTGAGGGCATTTGGGTGATCTCAGCTAATTCGTAGTTGGTGATCTGGGCCGTCGTGCGAGGTTTCCTGTGAATCAGATGCGCACGAAGGTTCAGCTGGCCGTGGTCGAAGGATTCTGACAGATACGCATTTGTGTTCATGTCGTGATGAGATATCCTGCTGCTGATATTTGTAGTTCGAGCGGAGAGCTAGGGCGTTCTATATAGCTTGATGTTGTGACCAGGAGCTCTTCGAGATACGCATTCGATGTTCTCGGGTTCATGTTCTCGAGCTGAATGATACCTCCCACACAATGCTAGAGAGCGCCGCCAACCCTTTCCACTTTACCCACCCAACCCAACCATCCCCGTCCACCTCCCAACAGCTCACACCTCCCCCCGCTCATTCCCCAACCGCTCATACATCGCCCTCTCAAACATCCTGACCAGCTCACCCAACCGCCCGTCTCCCGGCGGCATCATCTGCGACGCATAAAGACCGCAAGGCCTGCTTCGCGAACGATCCACTGTGTGCACGGGAGGTTAGCTGCTGGACAATGTGAGAGTCGCATCAACACCCTGCTTGGCCCACTACAACCACCACCACCACCCACGCATGCTCACTTACCCAGCTCAGATCCGGCGTCCCGCCCCAACTCATCGTCTTCTTCCCCTGCCAACCCTCCAAATCATGCAGAACCAGCAATCCGCCCAGGCCATAGTCCTTCCTCGTACCAGGGGGCAAGCTCGGATCCTTCTCCAGCCACCTCATCAGTGCGACCCTACCCAGGGCATTAAGCTGGGGCCTAATAATCTCGTCCCGCAAATTCCTTCCTTAGCAACTTCCCGTCGTTCGCGAGCAGAGATTTCTAGGTCCTCAAAAAGTCAGTCGCGCTACTGACGGCGCCACCGCTGCCCATGACGTCTGCCATCTCCAACATGAACAGCGGTTGGGCGTGAAGAGGGCTTTTCCGGAGCCGGCCGGGTCGAGGACGCTCATGGCTGGGATGCGCGGGGGAGGGTCTCAGCGCTGGCGGAGGAAAAAGGTCGTGTCATGCCTACCGAGGAGCTGCCAAAGATGGGTTTCCATGTACTTATTTTAGGAGATGTTGCCGTTGAGGCGCTCGACTAGTCTGCCGGTTCAGTCGAGAGCGAAGGAGTAGGAGCATAAGGTTCCGGGCTCGTAGTTCAAAGGGCAGGGGTACCGCCAGGCGACTGTGGTACCTGGGCTGACATCTTGGCCTTGGCTGGCGCGCCAGCGCTTGAGTGTGGGTTCAGAGATGTTGTAGGCGAGGCCGGCGTAGTGGGTAAGCATTTGCATTTACACGCTGTATCAACATGTGCCATCTCGACTCGACTCGACTCGACTCAACTAGCAGGTCATGCTGATCTTAAAGTGATAGGCCCTTCCATTTCTGCAGGATCGGTTTCTCTGCCTCGTCGAACGATGTCAAGATCTCTAATTTTCCAATTCGGGGAGAATGGGTAAGGCAGACTCGTCCAGGCACGCTGGCCGCACTCTACGCACGGCGTGGCCGCAATCGCTGTCATGAGTTTGGTGCAGGATGCGATCCACATTGGGGCGTCTAGAAGGAGTGACTCGCCGGAGAGAGGCTCCTTGGGAGAGCAGGTGCCAAAGGCGGTGGCGTAGTTGAATTCTCCTGATTGAATGGCCAGTTCGTAGAAATGGGATGTCAACGCTAATAGCAAAAGATGGAAATCTAGATACCAGATCCATCCATAGCCACGAGGAATGCGCGCGGGATCTCTCTTACAACGCACGCAGCTTCGAAAGTTTTATCCAGCGATGGCATGGCGTGAGAATAACAGTGGCGATTTCCCAAGCGCAACACTCGTTAGCCATAGCTATACTGTACTTGTATTCACAGCCCCGCTGAAACTCGGTCAGAAGTGAGGGTCTGATGGGTTTGTATTCACAGCCCCGCTGAAACTCGGTCAGAAGTGAGGGTCTGATGGGTTGAGCCAGAGCTGGCGGCCATATCCATGAGCGCGGTAAAATGATTCGACTGCTTCCACACGGTGTTCAGGCATTCTAAAGCAGCTCCAAAGCTTTCCCTTCTGGATGCCAGAACACTGGAAGATAGATACTGCGTGTTATACTTTGACCAGCTATGTTGGTACTTTACTTCATATTCAGTGCCGCTAGTACCCTTTGAAAGATATGAGAGGATTTCAAGCAGCAAGATCCACAGTGGAAGAGCACCATAAAACGGCGTTGAAGGCAGCAGAGCCAGAAGGCATTTCACCGTCACAGGCACTTACATCGTATATTACTGGCAGAAGGTAGATCGTAGGGCTGAGATCGGGATCTCAAACGAAGCTTTAGCGGAGATAACGCGTTAAGCTCGAGCGCAGGCATCACGACAACCAAGTTATCGCAGTCAATGAGCCTCTCGTATTGATTCGTCCTTGCACATGTGGATTAACCCGCGACTTATATACTTACGGTTCTATATTACACCCATATCTTGGCCGATGAGGAGTCGCGATCATGCCGCCATTCAAGGATGAGCATATTCTGGTACGCAGTTCTAAGTTCCGCTGCGCTTCACGAGATATTGGCACGCATTCTTAGCGACTGTGCAATGCTGACGGCTTGAACTGCAGATCATTGCGCCTGGTTCTCAGACCACCCTCGCACAGCTTGGCCTTCCAGAGTCGTTCACACCTGCTCGCCTCCGCATAAGCACGCGCATGTTCCCAGCGGAGAAGAAAGGCGAGTGGGAACCATATAGAGTGCGAGAAAAGAAAAGCCAAAGGGCCAGTGAGAATGGAATAAACGGTCCGAGTTCTGAGGTCAAGGATGACGTGCATATGGTGGACGGGGACGGTGCAGCCGCAGATGAACAACCCAAAGCAGACAATACCGAAGACGATGTTCTCTACGAAGAAGACCCCGCTTCAGACGAAGGCGCTGTATACCCTCTCCGCGAAGGTCGAGTGGTCAATTGGTCCTGCTTCTTCGCACTTCTAACCCACGTCTACAACACTCTTAGTCCACCGTTTCACACTCCGATACTACTCATATCACAACCGGCCTGGACGGCTCAAGATCACGAAATCCTGACACAGTTCTTCTTCGAAAAGTTCAAAACGCCCGCTTTCTGTCTTATGGATTCTGCTCTGGCGGTAAGCTATGCGTATGGCGTACCCACTGCCACCATTGTCGATGTGGGACATGGCAAATGTGACGTTAGCGCTGTCAGTGATTTCATGGTCTACGACATCGGTAGAGGAGCTGGTGTCCCAGGATGTGGTGGTGAAAGCATGACAGAAAGGCTCTTTGAGCTGCTCAGCCCAATAGGGTTTACATGGGAAATGTGCGAGCAACTGAAGAAGAGCAATATCTGCGAGATCCTCCCACAAGGCACGCCATTACCAGGCTCTACAGGGACTGAGGAGCAAGTGACAAATCCCGCGGCAGCTGCGTCAACTGGAGCTATGGGATCAGGACCGAGACAGCGAGGTAGTATAGCTGCTCAAGGTGGTGCACCGAGAGGTCCGGGTGTCGATACGGAGGTCGGAGATGAGGACCAGGATAGGGAGATGAAAGACGGAGAGGATAATGAAGGGGTGCTTGATGTTGCCAGCATTGTCGCCAGCGGAAAGACGAATGAGTTTTTGGCTAAGAAAGAGAGGGAGAAGGCCGAGAAAGCTGCGGCCAGAAAAGCTGCGGTGGATGCCGCTGCCGCACCTAAACCTGTACGACTGCCCAATTCGAAGCGGGAGAAAACAACGTTCCACTACGACGAGCGAAGACCACTCGAGGATATCAATGAAAACGGAAAAAGACAAGCCGATACGGAGAATGGCCATGAAGGCAGCGACTTCAAGAGACAGAAAACTCCGGACCCGCTAAACGAAAGCGCTCCATCAGCCACGGACGAAACGACAACAAAAGACGCGGGCATAGCCAAAAGGCAACAGGATAAAGCCGCACGTAAAGAAGAAAGGCGTCGAAACCGCGACGGCAACTCCGCATTCGTAAGGAAAGAAATTGAAGTCGGAGTAGAGCGATTCATGGCGGCCAGCGGTGGCGTACTCGAGCAAATGGCCGACACAATACACAGAACCATACTCTCCGTCCCGGAAGTCGCCAAGCGAAGCGAATTATGGGACTCGCTCGTCATCCTAGGAAACGGCAGTAAAGTCAGAGGTACTCTCCTCCCACTCCCCACTCCACAAATCATCCCAATTCAAACCCCCAAAGTCATTGCTAACGATAAAC
>JAABUP010001604.1_pt1 | contig 47219 bp, 62 predicted proteins | sample 5559201 | NCBI WGS metagenome assembly JAABUP01 (sample SAMN10711887, study PRJNA513373) | rock metagenome | isolation source: Antarctica rocks | place: Antarctica
AGCCATTCGACACCACTTCCATAAAAAATGATGGTGGTTTAGGGCTTTCGATCGCATTCGGTGACCTTTCGATTCGGTCTTCGGCAATCGGTCAGACCCCACGCGCATTCGGCCCGTACACTGGTGGTTGTGCCTTGCCTAAGCTGTCAATCAGCACGCTCTGATAATCTGCTCTATCAAATGGCTCAGCTGCGCATGCATTCAATACGACGCCAGTTTTTTTGCTTCCACTGCTACATACTGCACAAATGTTTCTGAGTGCAGTATGTAGTAGTGGAAGCTGAGTGCGGCTAACACGGTAGATAAACGACTGCACAGAACACACAATGTTTTGCTTAATAGAGCTCAGCGGCAGCAGGGTGTGTGCACGTAACACCAAACCTTTGCAACTTGTACGCATTGAAGCGATGCAAGGCTCTCTGCACCAAGCAATTACCTGTTCTGCAAAAAATCTGAAGCACATGACTTGTTACAGGTGGGATACATACCATCAAGCACACTGCACACTGCTTGCTGTCAGCAGAGACGCACTAATATTGCTGATCAGGACTGCAGTGCTGTGTGACCAGGAAACCGGAGCTGCAAGCAGCAGTGACCTGCAGTCATGACACACAGATTCTGACACAACTACCCCCCTCCAGGTATGCACAACAGGCATTACACTGCAATAATTGCCATGCAGGCACACACAGCTTATGATTGCAGCAGACATGCGGTGCTGCACAGCTAAGCTTGTTTGCACACAAGTCTCGTAGTATATTCCGGGCTACATCAGCATGACAGCAGATTTGCAGCGCTACACTGCAAGCTGCTGTGGATGTCACAGCATCCCAACATTGTTGCATGTCTGCTGCTGAGAATAGCTTTGTTGCTGCTGCTGCTGCTGCTGCTGCTGCTGCTGCTGCTGCTGCTGCTGCTGTACACGTCATGTACAGACAATGCAAATGACAGTCACAGACTTGGAAATGACCATGACTGCTTCTTGCAGGTCACGCAACCGTTGAAGCAGCAAGTGTCACATAATGTGCTGAAACAGCAATAGCAGCTTTGCGCAGCAGCAGTGAGTGAGCTAGCAGTGGCTTGCAGCAACATGCAGCAAGACTCAATGTCACAAAACCCACTGACTGAGGCAGGTTGCAGCGTACGGTACGGTTCATCATTCAGCTCAAGCAAGGTTCCCAGGTATGTCACCAACAACGCAACAACAGGGTGCCAGCTATTGCCAAAGGGTCCAACTGTACTGCAGCATGTGTGACATTGCAACAACAAGCAGCAGTTGCACACACAGTGGCTGGCCTCATGCAGAGAAGCTGCTACTGATGTACACAAGTCCTGTCAGCATACGCTTGTGAGCGGTCCTACCTGAGACTCAGCCAAACAGCCACAGCACAGCCAGGGCAGCTCTGCAGCACTGCTGATGAAAGGAATTGCCAAGCCCAGAAGTCGGTGGGCAATTATTGCTCAATAGCTAACACATGCAGCTCACAGTGCTGCCGTCACTGCAGCTGTTGCCAACCAGTGCAGTTGTGTGACTGGCTGGTAGCATACTGACCCGCAATTATAGGTTGCATGACAGGGCCAGCCACCATGCAGGGCTGCTTCAAACATGTCTTTTCAGCATAGATCCCGCTGTATTTGGTCTCACCTAACAGGATTGCCTGGCAGGAACAGCATTTTAAGGAGTGCACTCTGCCCACATCAATCAACAACATGACTAAAGACAGCTGTGCAAAAGTTCACCACCATCTTTGTCCATTTCAGACAGTATACCATCAACATCAGCAGAGTTACAACGCTTCAGTTGCTTGATCCAGTCATGCAGCTCAGGTGATGTGACAGGTGCATTCAGGCAGGATGGATGAGCAGCCCGTACAGAAATACCTCATAAATGTGCCTTCTCAGGAATCTGAAAGCTTCAAATTGGGCTGCCAACTCAACAGGGCAGATGCTTCTGAGTATTCAATGCCCTCTAAAGTTCACTGTGGTTTTTGCTGGCCATCTCAAACAATTCAGCTGCATGTTTGACCAGCCACACCTTCTTCACTCTGTCAGTCACAGCATGGAAGCATTGCTCAGTTGTCTGCTTACTTCAATCTGATGGACAGCCCTCCTTATATAAGTACCTTGCTGACTACTGACTCTGATCCATCTCACAGGAAAGATTAAGATTAATAAGTCATACCCCGATTACGTGATCTGTACCTAATTTGCAGCTGCTGTAGAAGCTTCTGTATTTAATGTGGGTTATTTATATTCACGTTAGTCACAGCTCAGAAAACCTGTCAAAACCTGGCATTCAGGGTCAGCAGGAGGGTTTATGGGTGAGTCATTTCTCCTCTTTTCCCTATATTCTTAAATGGATAAAGGGGAAATAATAGGAAGGTCGGGAAGAACCTGCTACAATACTGCAATAAAACAGAGAAACTCTATGATTTTGCCCTCTTTTTGAGGGGAACCCAAAAGGTTTGTCTGTAGCAAATAGCATTACTAATGAAAGTCAATGATACAGCACCCCACCCTCCCGCTAGACCACTTCTCTGCCTTTTTCAAGGCCGCAAGGAGGCTCCAAAGGCTCCTATATAAGGATTTTAAACATTCACAGTATTTACTGTCTGTAACATATGGTTTGCAGAGTCAGCAGGTGTCTGTATCATTGTCTTGCTTTTGTCATGCTTTTGTACAGAGTGCAAAGCGCGATTAGTCAGTGTTTTCTTTATTTTTCTTACAAGTGGATATCAGACTCTGAGAGTGAATCACCTTGTGAGGCATGGCCTTGAGCGTACTCCACCGACACACTAGAGGGTAGTACGGCCTATTGTAATACTTGCCCTGACTTTCAAAGCAAGGCATTCTACAAATACGGTCCTGAGCAACTTTTATGTAAAATTCTGTTTGTAGCCAACAAGAAACATGTTGATTGGCTTCAGTTGCTTGTACCTGAACAATCGTATACTCAAAACGCCATGCACTGGGTTCGGCAGTCCACAACACATTTTTGAGCTCGTGGCTCGAAACGCTGCTGCTCAATTGAGCTCCTCCGGGTTAAAATCAAACAATTCCCCAATATTCTTGCTCGATATAAATATAGATTCGCCTTATATCTGTTGTGCATGACGTTGTAGTACAACCGTTGTACATCAGCTCTGTGTCTTATGCATACTTCCTCCTGCAAAAAGCAGTTATTGTGCGGTCTTTGGTGCCAGCCATGTACTTGTGGTACCTGGTCTTGCCCTTTTTGTTGTAGCAGTGGGCGTGAACCCTTGCTGCCCCTCACCTTCCATTCGCGTCGCATTGGATTGCTTACACGTTGTGGTTTGATCAATAGCACCACCGATGATGCACTTGCACCTGTGAGGCTGTTGTTGGCGTTTTTAATGAGGCTTTGAGCCTTCTGACAGCGCACATCGAAGTTCAAATATGGCTCTTGTATGCAACTTACACGCAAAATTGGTAGTCAAACAAGCAGTCTACTGGCAAACAACAGTGTCGGCCTTTATCAGCTGAACGTGCTCTACCTTGACAGATAGCTTGCAATTGGTTTAAGCAAACAAGTACGGTGTGCTGAAGCTGACCACTAGCCTACACTTGCTGCCTGTAGGAAACTTCTTCTGCCATCTCAACTATGCCACTGCTGTTTCTGCCTATAGCAGCTCTTTGATCCTGTCATCGATTGTTCTGATAACTGGCAGAATGCTGTCATCATCTGCCAAATTGAATGAGGCCCAAGCTCCCTTTGGATCTTGATTTATGCTGACAGTGCGTCCGTGCTCGTTGCAGCACATGGTGTGTATGTAACAGCATCCAGTTGTGGTGCTCGATCTTCATGGACTGTGCGCCCAGACCATATACAGTGTTCCTGCCTAATTCACAACAAGGCACACTATTTACAGTTGTTGAATGATTTCATGCTTACACAAGCCCTTCATGCATGCAAATGCAGGCCCCCCCTGACATCTGAGACCAAACACATCTGTGCTTAAGTTTGCCACCTTCGTTGGAGCACACAAATCTTTGATGCTATAGGTGAAAGAAATGCTTCCACACCATTGTCATCTTCTTCTGCAGTCTCTTGCACGTTGTACACAATCAGATTGAGCTGCCTCTTTCCTCTGTCTAAAGTCTCAGCCTTTCGCTCCAACTCCCGAAACCTTTGCTTGTGTTCCTTGAGCGAGAGCTCTGCTTCAGAATTTGCCAGCCGTTTTTCAAAGTTGTTGCAGTCAGAAGACCTGGCGGGAGAAACAACAGCTTCCTTGAAGCTCTTGGCAGGTGTTGGTGTATTCGTGGGTGATGCAACAGGCGATGTGCTGCTGGAGGGCTGTGATTGAGCACTGTCTAAGTCCCTGGCACCGCGAAGTAGGCGGTGAAGTAGTGCTGCTAAGAGATCAGGCTTGGCTACTGGCTCAAAATCGCTACAGTCCACCTCTTTCCATTCTTTTTGAAGCTCCGGCTTGCTCTTGTCAAGCAGACGTCGAATCTGCAGCAACAGATCGTCCTTGACGTCTGCTGGCGCCGCTGGCGCAGTCATCGCCGATGTTTCGCATGATGGAACTTGGGATCGATCGGAATTACTAAGATCACGTGCTCATCACATGGCATTTAGCTTGGTTGATCTTCTGGATTTGAAAGTGGACTCCTACACTAGTCAGGGGCCAGATTTGCAAGTGCAGTGGCCGCAGCAGGTGCACCGAGTCGCCACGCGTTTATTGGTGTGAGGCCTGCGGGTGGCTGACAACTTGTTGCGCTTGTTCTGCCGGTATCGACGCTAGACCGTCAGCTCAGAATGAAGGTGTCAGGAGCCAAAGTGAAGGATGTGCTGTTTGGCGACTATGACTACAAGTTCTTATGCATGGTGAGAGACGCCAACGCAGGTTGCTGGCTTGCTAATGCGCACTGCAATGTCGTCGCGCCCTTGGTGAATGATTCCGCCGTACTGCTCTGCAGCTAACAGCCTCGTACCAAACTTTCAACTTCCCCTGAGCTTATACAGTGTTTCATATTGTGCACTCCGCGTCAAACATGCGCATTTTCTGTACTGGTGGCTGTCTGCGTGGTATGTTGCGCGTCATGTTGTGCGGACTTGACCCGATATCGACCGATTACAACCGAAGCCCGACAACGCATCTGGACGGCGCAAAGCTGACACCTTCTGACACCGTTTGCATTCTTGCAGCCGCAATGTCCCTGGTGCCTCAAAGAGATTCACAAAGGGCCGCCGTTCTTTCCATCGGACGAGGTCCTGTCCGTTGTGGTTGCTGCTGTCATGGGGTTGCAACACGCTTTGGCTATGGTTGGAGGAATCGTAACACCTCCTCTCATCATTGGATACCTGCAAGACGATCCTAAAGTAGCCAATTGTGAGTAACTGCATCGTGTGCTGATCTTGTCTACTTTTCCGTACGAGTGCTGAAGATCAGACGTGACTCTGCAGACCTAGTGGCTTCTTCCCTCATCGTCAGTGGAATCTGCACGTGTGTCCATGTAAGTCACCTGCTCATGTCAAGATTACAGCTCTGTCAAGCTGAGCTTGGACAGAGATTCACATTCAGCTGTACAAGTGTCATGCGCAGTGGTGTCAACATGCTTTGGTTGTACATATGTGTTTATGCTCTCTGCTTCGCAGCAAGCTTGACGCTTAAGTCTATCTGCAAGCATGACGTTAGTTCTGGCAATTGTGTCAGCTGTGTCGTATCACACATGTACATGTCGTCAGTTCTGGCAATTGTGAAGGCTATGTCATGTCACAGGTCTTTGGCGCAAGCATCCCCGGGACTCGTGGCAGATACATGTATGGCACAGGAATCATATCTGTCATCGGCACATCCTTCACCTTTCTCAATGTCAGTGCCGCCTCTATTGGCAACATGATGGTAAGACAGATAGTCTTGCTTCCTGCTCAACATCAGCGTGCAAAGTCTGACTGCTGTTGATGCTACAAAAGATGTGCATTGTCAAATGTCAAAGAGCAGTTTGACCTGTGCAGCATTGTGCTGCTCTGTGCAATAGCCACCACTTGTGCTGCAGGCAAAATTGCCAGGTCAACAAACATGTAGTCGCATGATGCTGTTCGTGCTAATACTGCCTGACACATCAACTGAAGCAGCTGGATAGTCTCACTTCCTGCAGATGTATTCCTTTTGTTTTGCAGATTATCAGGAACAGCCTGAACTTTGATTGTTGTTGCAGAGCGCTGGAAACACTTTCATTGAGGCATATGGACGCATTCTGGGTACTCAGCTAGTGTGCTGTTGGGTAGCAGTTGCACTGTCTTTCATGCCTCCTCGTATGCTCAGAAGATGCTTCCCCCCTATGGTCACTGGCCTCACCATCTTTCTCATTGGTGCTGGTCTGATTGGCACAGGTATCAAGGTGGGTTGATGTTTCTCTACATGCCAACCTCCCGGGTCCTGCGCATTTCTGGAACTTCTTTGCAGCACTGTTCAGAGGCACTGGCGTGTTGCAGATCTCATCTGCTTTCTAAAGCCAAGTGATCTGAGATTGGACTTGGGTGGCAAATATGTCCCTCTGATCTGTGACGGCCAATTAACCAGCATATCATCATGGCACAAGACGATTCAATGAAGCTGTGTTGCTGTCTGTTGTTGACCATGAGCTTGATCCATAGGCATGGGGGGGTGGATCTGTCTGTCAAGAGTACGCCGAAGGCTTGCCACCTGTCCAGATTGACTGCCGCTTACCAGACGCAAGTGGAGCCTTCACAGTGAATGGCACCTGCTTTGCTCCTGCCAAAACCTCTTACTGTACTGGAAATGGAGAAGTGGAGCTCAGATTTGGGTCGCCTGAGTATGTGGGCTTAGGTGCCCTTGTGTTTCTGCTGCTAGTGCTGCTGGAAACATTTGGCTCTCCCTTCATGCGCAACTGTGAGGTGGGTTGTGATGGTATACTGTCCTGCTGTCATAGTCTTGTCCTGCGTCTGGCAGCTGCACTTAGTCGGCCAAACTGCTGTGCTTCAGAAAATTGTATTTGTTTAAGTGTGCGCGAGTCCTTTTTCAAGTGCAATGTGCACTAGCAGCTAGTTGCGTCCTGTTGCCCGAGGGCAGTAGTGTTATAAAACAGGGCCATGCAGTTGCAGCTGCAGCAAGGATGTATACAAAAGTATGGAGCAATGAAGTATGAGCCAAATTGCAAATACGCTCCACATGGCAAAATCTAGCCCCATTACTAATACAGGCATCTGCCAGAGTATGGTCAGCACACATGCACTGCGCATGTTGATCAGGGAAAACAGGAGCTCAGCAGTTCAGCAGGCAATGCTGCTGAGATGCTGACAGTACTTGCTTATGTGTGTGTATACGTGCAGGTTATTATTGCCCTGCTTCTTGGGTACATGGTTTCAGCTGTCATTACCAGCAATGGAGGGCAGAAGTACATCACCAGCAGTGACTTTGACACAGCACCCAGCATCACCTTCTTGTGGGTTAAGACGTTTGGCTTTGGCTTTTATGCGCCCGCAATTCTACCATTCCTGATTGGTGCGCCTCCAGTTTCACCCAATTGCAATTGGTGTTGCTGTCATGTCACTAGCTGATAAGACAATTTCGGTGCTGCTGCATGGAACCCCCCCCCCCCCCTCGCCCGCCCCACCCGTTCAGGTTTTTTTGTCAAGAGCCTTGTTTATCATAGTCTGCATGTGTGTGAGCATGTGTGTTTTGTCTTGCTTATTGGTTCCAATGTGAACATGACAGTGGCATGCTGCTTGCTTGCTTGATCATGTGCTTGCTTGCCTGCTAGTCAATTGTGATAAATGGCATGCAGGGTTTGTTTTGACGACTGTGGAAGCTATTGGTGACATCACAGCCACAGAGGAGGCGTCAGCCCTGGCCACCTTTGGTGACAAGCACAACAGACGTGTCCAGGGAGGGCTTCTAGGAGATGGTCAGTATTTTGCCCCTGCTATGGATCTGCATACAATGCAACTTGCTGGTGTCTCAAGACCTGCAGCATTCTATGTGGGATACAAAAGTATCCTGCAACAGTCACTGCACTGTTAGGCAAGTGTTGCTGAGGCACCTACAACTGCCAGACCCAAGCCAAATCCATCACTTTCCGTTCCAAGCCGTGTCGAGTGTGCATGCTCAATGATCAGTTCAGTATCCTGCAGCATGTCATCTGCATTTGGTTGATCAGAGGTCTGTGACTACAGGAATTAACAGCTTCTTTGCAGCCCTGGCGGGCTCCCTGCCAAACACCACTTTTGCACAGAACAACGGAGTCCTGGCCCTCACACGCTGTGCATCACGCACAGCCGGCTACTCTTGTGGCATCTGGCTGTTCCTGTTTGGAGTCCTTGCAAAGGTGATGCTGAGATCAGTTGCAGCTGGTGCATTCCGAGCTTGCATTGTAGCAACACCAAGCCATGCGCAATTATGCATTTAACACGGCAGTGTACGCCTATCAAATGGGCGACGTGCATCCTCCAGCCACTTGGCCTCAAAGTCCAAATGCAAGTAACATACCAGAAAACATGCTACACACAACAATATAGGCACCAGTACAAGGTGTATCTTCATATTGATGCTGCTCACAGCAGCATCACGAGTTGATCTGAGCTGCAGAACACATGCCAGCAGCGCTGCTCTTTCATCATACATTATGCCAGAACAGAGCATCGCTAATGTGACATGTGACAGTACTTGACATATGGCTACAGCTGGTTAGCCAATTGGCAGTCAATGATTGAGCCTGAGCAGCATGCTATGCTGAGCCCTGCAGGTTGGGGCTTTCTTCACCTCAATCCCTCAGTGTGTGTTGGGAGGCATGACTACCTTCCTGTTTGCTGGAGTCTGCGTCTCTGGTATCAAGGTGATTCCTGTCCAATGCTTGTGCTTATCATCACATGCTGCACTAGACTTCAGCAATCTACTATGATTGGTGTTCTCCTCAATGAGAGGAGTGGGTTGACAAAAACCAAGTGACTTGCCCTGTTTTGGCATTGACCCAAGCACTGCTGCTCATATACTATCAGTCACCGCTTTTGATGCTGAAGAACTGGTTTTGGTGTAAGGAAGCACACATCAGGTCTACCATTGTGCGACCTGTTGCACCCACTTCGCTGATAAGAGAATAGCCGTGACATGGGCATCAGTGGCAAACCTCACATTTGTCTCTGGTCTCTGACCGTACAGCCTTCCACCCTTTTGCTGCATCATGAGCTGCTGCTGTTTATGGATCTCATAGTGATCCCAGCTGCTTGATTCCTGGTGTGGTGTGGCACTGAGCGCTGATGATGTGTCATGCTGCATACAGGTCATCTCAATGGACCCACTGACTCGGCGCAGCAGATTCATTCTGTGTGTGGCGGTGGGGCTGGGTCTTGGCGTGACCATTGTCCCCAACTGGGCTACCAACAATCTGTGGGATGTGTACCCAACCACCGGCTCTGGCCTAGCAGGATTCAGGTCTGCATCTCAGCCATGCATGCTGCTGAGTGACAAGTCTTGCAAATATCATGTACTGCATCTGAACATGTCCCAAAATGGGACTGTACAGCATCGTGAGGCGTCAGAACGCCCAGACTTGCTCTGTTCTTGCAGGATGCAGTTCAGCCTCATTGCACGCCTACACTGAATGCAAGTTTCATACGCTATGAGCAAGGCTGTGGCAGGAGACATCTGCTGCAGCATGTTACATGTGCTGCATTCTCTGTGCTGCATAGGGCCTTTGTCATGTTGCAATTGCAGCATACAGAAAGGTAGATATCCTGTGGCATGCACTTATGTTTCTGCTTTGCAAAGCATTTAGGCTGAGCCTCTGCTGTGATGGCTTTGCAAGAAAAGTAGTCAACATTGCTTGTCTTGCAGGAATGCATGCATCCTGGTTCTGAGCAACGGCTTCTCAGTGGGCTGCATCGTTTCTGTACTTCTTCACTTGGCCTTGCCCTTTGATGCCGTGGACAATGTGGATGCTGACTCTGCCTCGGCAGTCTCTACCCATGTGAACCCCACAGCAGAGGGAGATATTACACATCAAAAGGTGTGCGCAACAAAATACAGTAAAACATTCTGGGTTTCACATGCAAATGGGACTGGTGTTCCCAGTGCAATGGCCAGTTGTGCAATCTTGTGTCTCACTTGCGTGCATGCTCAAAGCATAGCTGGAGCAACTTGTGGACTTCATCAGCATAACAACAACATGCCAGTCATGATCATGCTGGTCAGGGCATTGGCTGGTGTTTACATGTGTGATGCCATCAACGTGAACCTGCTCAAGAGGGGAAGGAGAATGATCTGAAACCCACACAACTTTCACGTTCTGAAATGCATGCAGGGATTGGTTTTTGCTGCTCCAAGAGTGAACGAGACCAATATGTCACGTGATCACAGTCACGGCAACATCCATGTCCACAACAGGCCTGATGACTCAGCACATGCCAGTGCTCAGCCAGCTGCGGATTTAGCGCCTGATGATGGCACCATGGTGTAAGAGGAAGCTTGACATAATGAGGAAACTGGGGTTACATGCACCCGTGTGCAAGATCTGATCTGATTCTGGGGACAGTCTTGTTAGGGTGTTCCTCACGTCAGGGTGTTTGTACTTATCTTGGGGTACAGCTGAGACGGTGCGAGGGCACCATGACAGTGGGCACATTGTCCAGCTGGAGTCTATGCCGTCTCATGTTCTTTGCAGCATACAGGGCAGTATTGAAACCCCCCGAATCATTCATTGTCCCACGGAGTTGGACTATTATGCATTTGTACTTTCATGTTTCTGCCTTGGCCTGTCAGCATTGTGACTTTTTGCATAATTGACGTCCTAGCTGTCAGAAGTTGTCTGGGGCCGATTCTGAGCCAATCTTGTAGGCAAGCTTGGAAACATCAGGCTTTACTGGGGAACACATTGGCCACTGCAGTGACTACAGAGTGACTGCCTGCTCACAATCTGTCGGAATTTACAGCACTGGTTGTTTACTAGCTGTCCAATTTTACTGTCCTGGTTGTTTACTAGCATGTTTGCATGTCAACTCTGGTTTGTGACATTACCTCATTTTGGCACGTTCTCCTGCTATCATGTACACTCTTTCATGCTGCCTCATGTCTAGCTTTCATAATGGCAGCCAACTTTACATTACCCAGCAGACATTGCAAGTCATGGAAGCCCTGTATGTGCTTGCTACAAGCAGGTGAGCCTAGCAAGCATTCACACTTTGCTGATATGCACCAGGCCTAGGCGTAACCTGATTATTGCAACAGTTGCCTAGCTTGTTTTGCTGACTGTAATTAAAAATTGATCGAATCGTGCCGGGTCCGTAATTATGTGCAGTTACTGGGTATCCTCGTATATCGTGTATCTTGTTTTGAACAACTTGATCAATAGGCAGTCTGCAATGTTATCGCAATTTGCAATAATGCAAATGGTACCGTGTGGACACAAAGTTGTGCAGATGCAAGGCACATGCTATCAAATAACATGTAGCGCAGCCATAATCTTGGCGAGCATTGCATCTGGACTGACACAAGACATAGAGAGGGAGAGACCATCTGAGACAGAGAATTTACAATGTGTTTAAAGCTCAAATTCGAGTCACAAAAGAGAGAGATTGATGGACAGGCTAAGGCCAGCTGCATTAGGGCTGTTGAACCTGTCCAATTGCTATGGCTATCGAACCTGCCCAATTGCAGTCCCAATGTGGCTCTTGTTGCTCTGAGCAAGCTGCATCTGCAAGATCAAGCTTGACAGCTCTGATCTTGTTTGCTTAAGCTTCTTAGGGGCAAAGAAATTGTCATTTTGATACATACGGCCGGAAATCTGACTGCATCAACAAGTCACATGCTTCATGCAACACCAGCAGATAACACTACAAAGTGTTCATGTCAAACGCCCATCCTGTCAATGTCGGTCAATGTAGAGACTGTCACTCACCAGTGCCCTGAAACACTACATCAGGTTCAACATGACCATATCAAAAGGTGCAATACATTCGCACAGGAGCTACACTGTTGAAAAAGCACCTTCAAAGTAATTGATATTACGCCTGCTGCTTTAGCCTGGAATGCACAGACGCTTGCTTTTTTATGTAATGGTCCGGGGCAGTGCGCGCAAAGGGAGATTGTTCCCAGGTCTGGCCACTTGCATTCAGCAGGCCATTTTCATGGACCTTCGTAGAACACGCTCAGGGCCAACACCACTCCTTGCAATGTCATACACTGCAGCTAGCGCAGGGCACAATAACTGCAGTGAATTGCAGATGCAAGGCTTTCTGGTGGCACAATAGGGGTAACCACTGTTGAGGGTAATTTGGTTGGATGGATGGGCCACAAACAGGTGAGGTGGACCTTTTGGGTAGTTCCTGGAAGTCCAATGCACCATTTTGTTGCTTCCTGTTGACAACGTTGTGATGTTGTCAGGGTCAAAACCTGCTTTCTGATTCCTCTGCAAATCAAACTCCATCATTGCAGGGTCAGTGCTCTGCGTCAAGATTTCTGTTCAAGGTGCTTTGTCTGCAATTCGTATATGTCAACTATCCACGCCAGTATGTCCACCTCTTGCCCATGATCACTAAACATCTCTGCCCACTGTCTGCCTGCCCATTGCCTGTAATCACTAAATTCCTCTGCCCACTGTCTGCCTGCCCGTTGCATATATATAATCACTAAATCCCTCGGCCCACTGTCTGCCTGCCCATTGCTTGTCATCACAAAACCCCTCTGCCCACTGTCTGCCTGCCCATTGCTTGTCATCACAAAACCCCTCTGCCCACTGTCTGCCTGCCCATTGCCTATAATCACTAAATTCCTTGGCCCAATGTCTGCCTGCTCATTGCTTATCATCATAAAACCCCTCTGCCCACTGCCTGCCCATTGCCTGTGTGCTTAGCTAGACTTGCCATGACCCAATAATTTGCTGCCGAAGCTGAAGACGAAAAATTGTCAAGTGTTTTGTTTCTGTTTTGTTTATTGTTCCTAGTCCTCAGACATCATCATGGAAAAATCTGTGTGCATTAAGGCATGGTGGCTGATGTTGCAGGCCTGGCCCCACTGCACAGAGGCAAGATGGAGATCTTCTGGAGTGGAGGGGCTTTGAAGTATCTCTTCTTGCTGACAGACATGAGCATAATCTCAAAATTTCCTTTGAATGAACTGGTCTGCATTAGAAGGTCATGCGCTGCCAGTGCAAGGCTCTCCAGCTGAAGAAGCTGTCAGGCATCAGCGCCTCAGCTCAGCTAAGATGACTCACAAGACTGAGCAGGTACTGAAATGGCAGTACCCGACTGCATGAGTAACTGTAAGTTGTGAGCTTCAACTCACTATCTGCTTTTCTCACAGGACAGTCAGCACCAGTGCATGCCTGCATCATTGCATCTTCATACCCGCACTGACCGAATCGATGCTGCAATATGTTACATATGCTGTTGAGTTGGGACTGCTGCCTTGATCAAGAGCACATGTGCATGTGTTTGCATGCTTGGGCATGTCAATGCAATGTGCCGCATGAGAGCATGTCTGATATGTATTGTTTTGCAGGAGTGGCAGAAGATGGATGCACAGTATGTTGCCAAAATTCAGCAAGCACAGTGCAAAGACGCTACACAGACGAGCAGGAGCGACTGGCTGTCTGTAATATTGCTTCCACAGCACAAGTCCTGGTGTGGCATTTTGGCTTATGGTGCTGTTTATATGGTGTTTACCACCTACAGCAGTAGTCAAAAGTCTGTGTAGTCTCATTGCTGTACATAGGGCAGTTGGCTTGGGTGCTTAGCTGGACTTGCCATGACCTGATGTTGTGTTGCCCAAGCTGCAGAGGTAGAAGCTGCCAGGTGGCCTTTGCTTCTTTTTCAATTGCTGTTCCAAGCCTTCATCATCATTGACAGTTCTGTGTGCATTGCGGCATGATTGCGGAAATTGCACGAGCCACCACCACCCAGAGACAATTTGGAACTTTTCTGGAGTGAAGAGGCATTGTATGTGCTGACAGGCACTAGCACAACCCCAAAAGTTCCTGTGGATGAATGGTCGTCACAACTCATTTGGCTCATTTGCTGCCAGTGCAAGGGTCTTTAGCCAAAGCATCTATAAGGCATCAGTACCTTGACTCAGCTGAGATGACTCACAGTCTGAACTTTTTTTTTTTTGGGGACTCCAATGTCATGGCCTCTTACGTTCGTGACATAAGACCCAGTGCTTCATTGTTTCACTCATCAAGTTCAGGTTAGGTGGTCACTCACTGAGGGTCGAGACTGACAGATGGTTGAGACCCAAACCACCTAGAGAACAACCTATTTGTCGTCGCTGTTCTATGCAAGCGGTTGAAGATGAGCAACATTTCCTTTTTGACTGCCCTTTTTACAGCAACATTAGAGGTCAACACTTCTTACTATTTGGCCCAAACTACCAACCACGGAACGTTAGGCTCTTTTTCGAACAGAACTCCCACCAGCTTGGTTTTGTTGCACACCACATACACCTGTGCTTTCAAGCTAGGATGTCTGATGAGTCACAACTGGCTCCACACCCCAGACTGTAAGGTATGAAATGAAAACATGACCTTTGCTGCACAGCAGCAAATTTCCTTTCCTTTCCTAGGTCAACGCACAGTCAGGGTCAAAGCCTTGCAGCAAGCGCTATGGACAAGGTCTTCCCCACCGGTCTCAGCTACACGTGCGTACAATGGCCTACTAGGCCTACGCGAACGGACCGCCAGTCAGGTGGACCTGTCGTCGCCCACCGAGTAGTTCTGCTGAGCAGGGACTGCTCAAAGACACAAATGTCTGACGGCAACTGTAGCTGCCTGAAGGTTGTAAACCCACTGAGACGCCATTGGGAAGTATCCCGTCAACTGCAGCTGCACAAGTAGAACATCCGCTTGTTTGAGTGCTTAGTCACAGTACAGCGACAGGTAAGCAGAACAGCACAGTTCCAGACCTGATCTCCTCTGAGCAGTCAGTCCTGACACCGCAGCGATATGGGAGCAGCGATATCTCATACCGTCCCTCAGGGCAGGTACGCCCCGACGGTTTTTTAACAAGAAGATAAGCATATCAAGCGTGCACTGCTGCAATCAACTGCAGATTTTAGACCTGGCTTTGGTGCTTTCAGGCAATCCTCACAGGTGCAACAGTGCGCCAGGCTGCTGACCAGCTGCGGTCAAGGGCCGCCAGATCCAAGGCAGTGCGCGCTTGCAAATACGCCTATGACTGCCTGTTTGCAGCAGCAGTCGACCTTCTGTACAGGTGTGTCACCTTGCTCGCCCGCTTAAGTCCTCAACAGCTTCAACATCTGATATTGCATGATGATTGAGTCTGCCGCGCACATGTCAATCTGCAGAGACAGCCTCTGATGTCAGCAATAAGAATGACAGCTGGCAACAGCCACCAAAAGCGCAGCCCAAAGAGGTTGGGCCCATCATCAGCATGCTTGCAAAAGAGCTGCAGGCACAGTGGCAAGAAGAACGCAACATGCACCTTGGCAACAGTGTCATCAGGCCTCACAGCAAGCGCAAGGTGTGGTGGTCATGTGATCAGTGTCCAGACAGCCTTCCTCATGTCTGGAAGGCAATTGTTGCCTCTAGGTCGCAAGGGACAGGCTGTCCTTTCCGCTCAGGCACAAAAATATGCCAGCATAACACACTGGTCAGAAAGGCACCACAGGTTGCACAGTTCTGGGATGTCAACAAGAACCATCCGCTATCGCCAGACCAAGTGAGTGTCTCCAGCAATATAAGAGCACATTGGAAATGCAGTGTTTGCTTGCACGAGTGGCAAGCTCCAGTGAATAAGAAGACACGCTGCAACAGTGGGTGCCCCAAGTGTGCCAAGGCAAATAGCGGCAGGAAAGCAGATGGCACCAGGCAGAAGCATTCTACGTTTGCAGCTGCAAAGCATGCCTTGCTGGAGCAATGGGACCATGACAAGAACAGAGAAAATGGGAATTTCCCTGACAACACATCCTTACAAAGCAACAAACTCATCTGGTGGCGTTGCCAAGAGTGTCCAAAGGGCAAGGAGCACAGCTGGCAGGCTCCCCCATACAGTCAAACTTCTGGCAACGTTGCAAGAGGGTGCCCTTTCTGTGCAGGGCAAAGGCTTTGTGAGTGCAACTCTTTGCATACTGTTTGTCCTGATATCGCTGCTGACTTTGACATTGAACAGAATGGTGTCAGTCCTGCTCAAGTCACAAGTTCAACAGGCACTAAGTATCGGTGGTTGTCAGATGAGCCTGGAGCCAAAAAGCGGTCTGTGGCTCAGCGCACTTGGCGTGCAAAGAGAACGTCATCACAGCTGCTAGGTGACTTATAGCACAGAGTGATGTGTTTTGTACTTACAATTTTTGTCCTTCATTGCACTTGCAAGCGGCCTGTTGCTACATGCTCTGACTGCGGTAGTAAGGATGCTACAGCAGAAGTGGGCAAACCTTTTATCTACATGCAAAAGACCCTCTGCTATCTATAAGCTCTGCTCTTTGCGTTGGCCCTTGTTTCAACCCTGCTCAACCATACCGCATCTTTGTGAAGCAAGGCCACATAACATGTAGTGCTAGGCTGCAAATATGACTGCATGTGTGATGCAGGCCATGCTCCTGATGTAAGGGCGGCATTTGGGGCTCATTGCAAGCAATGGTGGTGCCTGTGAGGGTTTGTCTGTTCAGCATAGTTGTGTTCTCGGTCTGGGCTTCACACAGGGTCAAGCTGAGCCTTTTCCCTGAAAATCTGGGCCTCTTCAGGACTATTGCTGGCAGCAGCACGGTCTTGAGTATCGTGGTGCCAGCAGAACTCAGTGTGACTGTTGCAGCGAGTTGGAGCGTTTTTAGCTGCTTGAAGTAGAAGTGGAAGTGTGCTGCCTCACCCCATGCCTGCCCGACATCACTCAGCTGTAGTACCCCTCCGTGCAGGGAGGTATCGCAACCCAGCTTATGCTGCAATCATATCAAGTTGGGATGTCTGCACAAAGCTCAGAGTTGACGACATAGGACACGCTGTGTAATTCTCAAGAAAAACAACGCACATCCCTGTTGTGGGATGTTTGCCAGAACCTTGCAGGTGACTGCCATAGCTGTCACAAAGCTGTGAAAGGTTCCTGCACTCTATGCTCGCGCTTTTAGTAATTGAGCAACCGAACGGATTGGCTTCCAGCGACTGCAGATGGTACCAGCAAGCCAGTGCGCGCGCTACCGATGAGATTGTACAGGAACTCATCTGGGAACTCATGCCAGCGGCTCCGGAACCAACCTCAGCGAACAAGTCATCCAAGAGTTGACTCCGAAACATCAGGCGATACAAGCAATAGGCGAGACAGGAGCAGTCGTTTTACATCTGTCAGATATGGGAGGATCTGTCATGTCTGCCGTGCGGTTTGCCGCCTGCGATGCAGTCGCTGGCCCTCGTCCGAAAAAACGCCAGCACAACGGCACTTTCTTACAACTCAGCACGTTTGCGTTGCCGCGCTGTGTACTGCCTCACAAGTCAAGTGAAGCAGAGACATGGCAGCGTTGTTGTAAACGGAAGATTTTGACGCACGCCCGGAAGCACGGAGATGAAGCTGAAGATGTCAAGGTGCGCGTACGATATAAGCTTTCCGTCTTTACATTCATTATCATGCTGACAAGGGCCGTGGATGTAGGCAGCAGGAGAATGGGCGGCACTGGCATATGCTGACAAGGATGATGATGAGCTGGCTGCAGACCTGCAGCAAAAGCTCAACCAGGTGATCTCTGCTTTGTCATACGTTGCAACACGAAACTTGGCATCCCAGCCAATTGTGTACCGTTGAATCACACTACAGATCATTGCTTCCAGCAACACTGCTCAGCGCTGCCACTGCAGATTTGCAATGAGGGCCTTAAACTCATGCTAAAGGATAGCTCGACTCGGGAGCTAGAGGAATACAAGGACAAAGTCAGTGCTGTTGGAGCAGCCTTCAGTAAAGACAACGACATGCAAGGAGCTACTTTTGCATATGTTCTGTACAAGATGGCAGAGCATGTGCAAGTGGAGCAGATCCACAATCTGCAGGTTAGCAAGCCCTCCACCTCACATGCTTGGCTACCATACATCATGTTTCGCGCCTGTCGCGTATGCTACAAGACGTCAGCCTTGGCGTCAACAGTCACTATACAATGGATGAGCAGTGTTGTGTTGTCAGCTGAATGCAAAGATCTGCAACTCCATGCAGCTTGGTTGCAGAAGAGCTTTGCTTCTGCAGGGCGTATATGAAGCAGCCTGCTTGAAGATGTTTGGCTTGCTTGAGGACAGTGGATGGGCTTTGAACAAAGAGGGCGAGGAGGGTACAGACAGGCCGCAGGATGAGAACCCCTTGCCAGATGTGCCTACCCTAGGGTCGTATAGTGGGATAGTCTGACCAAAGGTTTAAAATGAACTCTGATGTGCAATTTCGAGGGGTTCAGGAGTAGCTCAAGAATGATGCCTGAGTATGCAATGCAGCGTGTGTAAGTGTGTGCGAGTGAAGTTTACAACATGCAACCTGCTGAGCTGTAGACTGGCCATTGAGATGCTTGCCAATCCTGAGCATCAGGCAGCGGGAAGTAGGGGCCAAGGGATAGTGTAGTCAAAGCTCCTGTTAGCATTTGACAGCTGTTCTGGATTTGCCGTTGTACACATTGACATTCAAGCCGCGAGGGGAGTCTCCTTCCAAACCTGTATCATGGCAGCACAAACCAGTATATTATATGTGCTGGAAACGGTAGCTTTCATGCAGTCATGCTAACCTCACATTTTACCATGGCGTGTGGGCTATACATGTCATTACGCAGCCTGTTTGAGGTACCTGTCTTTGGAACGATGCAAACCAGTAGATTCTCGTTGTCAGGTCTGTTAATTCGTACATTGCAAGGATCTCGCCAGCAATGGTATCATCCGTAGGCCAAAACATATATGACAACAAACAAGACAGTTCAGGAAGGACCTCCTACATAATGCCGCTCAGCCAGCAACCTTATTGAGTCAAAGCTCGTCAAGCCACGACAGGCTGTGGCAAACATTCAGTAAAGGGAGCATCCTACAAAGGACAAGTGGGCACAGATCTTTCCTATTCTTCTACAGCAATCCCCCTTGACCGAGCATCAGCCAAAAGCTTCTCAAAGTTCAGGCCGCGCCTGTCAGCCAAAGCCTTCAGCTCTCTTTTTGTCAGAGCTCTGCTGTCAGCTGATGCCTCTGCAGCGTCACCCTGTGTAGTTGACATGCTGAGCCCTGCATTCTGCTCTACACTGCCTGCTGCTGAAGCAGCGGCATGAGATGCCCAAGCAGGTCTCTGACTGACAGCATCAGCTGTTGGTTTCACAAACTCCTCAGCAGTGGTGGACTCTGACCTCACCACACGCCATTGTATCTGCTCTTCTTGTTTTTCCTTCTCAGACGATGCACTGCCAGTACCCCTGCCCTTGCTCAGCACATCGTCAGGGCCTTGCGTCTTGGCTGCTTGTGACCTTTCAACCTTGCCTTGCCGTGCTGCAGCATCACGCATGCGCAGCTTCTTGGTTTGGAGACCAGGTGAGGTCCTGTGCAGCCGCAACCTGCTGCTGGTGCGCAGTGCTATGTCAGCAGGCTTTCTGACATCAGGATGTACTTTACTTGCTTGCTCTGGCACCTGCTGTGATACTTGTGGTGGTACTCCAGACTGTGCCTCTGACTGCTGAATGGGTCCAGTCTGCGGTGACTTTGTGTTGATAGACTGATAGGTTACAGGCTCTTGGGCGTCTGGCTGCAGCTTAGGTCGCTGCTGCTGTTGCTCGGACTGCAGATCTTGTAGCTGTCCACTAGATTGATGATCAGGCACTATCTGGGATTGGATCTGTGATTCTGCCTGGGACGGCCTTCGCGTGGGCGTCTGTGACTGCCTCAGCCCTGCTTGCTGACTAGTGGAAGAGTGCTCGCTGGCAGGCAGTGGCGACTGCTGGCTGCTAGCATGCTCTTGCGTTGTGGCTGCCGCAACCTCTGCCCAGTCAATGCTGCCAGCAATGATGGCATCCAACAAGCTGTCAGACTCAGCAAGCTGTGCCGCCTCCTCAGCACGTGACATCTGCCCTTCTGCTGTAGTCAGGTTGAGGCTGCTGGCAGGTCCTGCTTGTTCAGCCGGTATGCTTGCCACCTGCTCAGCAGCTTTGCCACGAGCGTCGTACAAATCTGCCTCTGCAGCTTGCTTGGGACTGCTGTGCTGAGCAACTTCTGGCTGAAGCGCTTGCTGGTGGTGTACTTCTTGCATCGGGATTGCATGCTCAGGCTCAACCTGAGTCTGCTCAGCTTCCTGAGGTGGCTGATGCTGCTTCCTACGCTTGAGCAGGGAGTCAATGCCTGGAGCCATGGCTTGAGCATGCTGGGAAGCCTGCAGCTCTTCAGGTGACAAGGAGCTAGCTGCTGCAGCCAGCGACTGTCCCTTTTCAGCTGAATCATCCAGCTCATGGTCAACGGGTGAATGAGCCTGTGCTGCGGTGGCATGGGGCTTCTGATGCTGTGGTGACGGGCTGATGTCAATGGCAGGTGTGCTGTTGTTGATGATCTCTGCTTGGGTGGCTTGGCTTGTTGCGGCAGAGTATGATGGGAACGACCCAGGTTGTGCTGAATCATTTGTTGCCTGGTCTTGTGTCTGCTGTCGAGCCTGAAACACAACCCATGCAGGTGTTGTCTTCAGACTAGTCATAAGAAGCATGGGCAGCATAAAGAACTATGTCACATGTGCCCTGCTTGTCAATGTATGGCAAAGTTGAGGTGGGCTACGGCAGTGAGAGGCATGCGCAGAGCATAGGGGCAACGAAACCACTGCTGTGCCAATCATTGCAGGAGCTCAGATTTAAGCCCACCTGATCTCTGTGACGTGCTTGTGACCCAATCAGCTCTTCCAGATCAGGCAGACGTTGAGAAACATGGCCTGCCACATCCCACAGCTGCTTCTTGGGAGCCTTTCCACCTCTTTGCACCTGCCATGTGAGCAAAGAGTCTTCGGGCAGGACGTCAACACAGTTCACAAATAGGCAAGTTGCAGACCAGTTTGATGTATTAAGGTGTTGCGCTACATGGTGCATGTCATGAAAAAGAGGCATATGCTGATGCCATCTTGAGTACATGCATAAATGCCTAGGTATGGTAAATTGGCCGTGAGAGGCACCTTGACGTACGATTGTACTGCATGAGCGGACACTGTCTTGTGACAAGTTAACTTGTCTCATTAAAGAGGATGTTGGCAGCATCTGTTCAGAAAGAAGCTGCAAAGAGACTTTGTCATGCTGGCCAAGAAATTGCTGACCTTGACTGCTTCTGCAAACATACCCCCTAAGACGCGGCCTGCATCACTCTCTTCAGCCACAGCTATACAGAGCTGTGGCAAGCCTGCCTCCTCCAGCAACTCTACAATGGTCAACACAGCTCCACCGCTGCAGCCAAAACCAGCAGGCATGTTAGGATCAAGCAGAGAGTGTGAGAATCTGTCACTGCCAACAAGTCATGCTTACAGCCAAGGCAGGCCCAAGAGTCTAGCACTCATCATCATCAAGCAGCAGCAGCAGCAACAATGCTATTGCAATTGTCATAGAATGTGAGCAGGCCTGGAATTACGTTAGATGGCTTTTCATGTCTGTCCAAGGGGAGTAGGTGAGTGTGATATCTTGCCTTTGTGCTCACTGCGCATGCCAGATGGGCATGGTAAAGAAAGCTTTTGCCAGCAAGAGGCAAGACTGTGTTGCGCTGTGCACAACTCTTTGATTTGCTCCTACTTGTTTAAGTCATTAGCCAGGGTGACAATTCACTCAATTCACCTCAGTCCAGAGAACAAAATCACTCTCTGTGAGCCCCACTCACGGCCCCTGCCCCAGCTGTCTGGTCTTGGCTGGGACCAGTCAACCTCTGGCTCGTTCACACCATGTTCCAGGGTCATGTACAGCATGTCAGATGTGCAAGGTAGCACCTTGACAGCATCAAAGCCTGCTGCGTCCAGTACGCATCTGATCATGGCACCTTCTTCAACTTTGAAGCCTGCCAGAGTCACTGCCTACGTTCACCAACATGTGATGAGTCCTTGCTCTGTGTGAAGTTGAGCCTAGCCTGAGTTAACAGCGCTGACCTTGGGTCCCCAGGCGTCTGTATCCATTTCCTCGTCCATGAGGAAAGAAGACGTACTTGCTTGAGCCTGTGAGAGCTGATCTGATGACAAGTCTTGTCCTTCAGGGTCTGTGTCGCTCGCCAGAAAGCTCAGCTGGTCGGCAAGCTCGTCTTCAGTGATCCCCAGGCTCTGATAATACTCTTCATCCAGCTCAATTTCGTCGAAATTGGGGTTAGCTTGTTTCCAGTCCTGAGCGCCTGTGTACCTTCCGGAGTCTCCATAGCTTCTGAGCTGCCATGTACACAAACGAAAGGTCTTCTGCCGTGGACAGGAAGAGGCTCTGTGCAAAGCTGTACTTGCCCGATATGCGCAACTACTGATGGCTAGCATATTGTAGTTGCGCACCGCAGCCCGGACGATGCTCAAGCGACGGAACCAAGTTCCTGTGCTCAAACCCTTTGGTTTCGGAGCGGTACCATTTCTGCCTGTGCCCTGCCCAGCCAACTCTGCCACTTTTAGACAGGTCGTCGATCCCAGCCTGGTCGACATGTGTGTGAGGCATCAGTATTAAAGGCTATCCCAGATAATAACGTCCATGGCGTCAGCAAAAAGAGGTAGTCACAAGGAGCTCAACAGAAGACAGATACCTACAAAACGGTATCTCCAGTGTCTAGCAAACTTAGTGCGACCGTGTGTCTTATTACCCTGTACTTGCTTTCATGAGGTCACTGCCTCGAGTCACTTCTCGAAACGCCATAATCACCTCTAAGAGACACAGATTTGCATCTGCTTGTTGCACAATGTCACACACACCTGTATCGCACAATGCAATGCCTTACTACAGCCCATGTCAGCCACAGCAGCAGCAACAATGGCGGCAAGAGCAGCGACAGCAGTTCTGGCAGAAGTGACAAAAGCAGGCTCACAGTAGCCCTGCAAATAATTGTATTCTTAGGATTGTGTATCTGAGATCTGATCTAATAGATAGTATCAAGGAAACTCAGTGCGACCAGCAACAGACCTTGCTGTCAATCCATGAAGCCTGCTGAGACAGAGCAACCCTCCTCGATGTGCAAATCCACTCACGCTTTTCCATCATGCAATGAAAATCACTGCATGCAAGCTGCAAGCACGAATTGCTGGACCAAATGCAGCCAGTGTGTTGCAAACCTTGCTCAAGCATGTGGCCTTAAGCAGACTGCCGCTGTGCGCTGCTTGCTGGTCAGCTTATCTTTCATTGTGTTGCACAAGCGCATCCCAAAGCTGGCACACATTATCTCTGTCCAAGTGCTGCTCAAATGTTGTACCAGGCATGTGAGGCTTGCGAGGCAGCACATGCAGCACCCTGTCAATGGGCAATGGTCTGGCAAAGATGCGCACCTCCCTCACGCGTGCCTGCAATCAATCCATTCACAATCAACAGTCACTCATGTCTTGAAACACTAACTGTTCCAGCACAGGTTCTAGATACACTCACAATCAGTCCGCATGTTTGAAATGCGCCTGTGTGGAAAACCATCAAGCTGGGAACTGAAGTAGATTAACTGCGGAAGAGGTTTGCATGCCATACGGTGGTGGGGGTAATCAAGGTACCAACGAGGTACAGTATGCAAAACAATCAAGCTCAGAATACAGCTCAACACAAGCTGCTCAACTTGCGGTCAGTGCCAGACATTACTTTGAAGGTAAAAGCAGTCGGAACATCACCACAAGGTATATTTATTCTTAAATCACCACATCTGTAGTTTTGGCTGCTTTCAGGATTGACCTCAGCATAACATGCAAGCATGCAATGCTAGACTCAGCAAAGTTGGCCTCAACAGCACTGACCTGATATTTGAATTTGCCCCCAAAAGCATGGGAATCAAGGTTGCCATGCTTGACGCTGAGCCACACCCCATGCAGCTCCCTTTGGAAGCAGTTCCACAAGAACACAGCTGTGCGGTCATCAATGTTACTGATGTCCTTGGGGTCCTTTGCGGCAAACAGCTTCTTCTCCAGGCACTCTTTGAAGGTGCGATCACTGCAGCAACACTTCCGCAGGGTGACTGATATTGCTGGACACTGCTGTGTGCACGTGTGCTCTGAGCAGAACAATTATGCAAGCGTTGCAGCCACAGAGATGCATGAATGATTCTGTTGCATCAATGTTGACCTGGCCTGTGCATGTGGATCCTCAGCAAGCCACGCATGCAGATCCTGCATTGCAGATAAGCACAATGAGGATGCTTGCAATGAGTAGTGTGCGTTGATGCAAATTGCGTGGCCGGGGTGTGATGCTGTGACAGTTTCTGACAATTCAGTTTTGAGCAGTGGCAGATGATGCTCAAGGTTCTTTTCATTCTGCTGAGTATTGCATTCTGCTGACCATCCTGTTTGAACTTGCATGTGCTTACATCAGAGTTTCTCACACAATCCATGCTGTCCATGGTTTGCATTCTGAGTTGTACGCCATTCTGTGCCAAAATTGAATCACTTGATGTTGACCAAAGTGACGTTAGTAGGTACAGCAAGCTGATTGGCAACATCATACTGGTGTGATTGCATGACGTGGACATGATCTGCATGCTACCAGCTGAAGCAGGCCTTCAAATGTTCCCAGTGATTCGCACAGGCAATGTACATTTCAGAAGTTACCTTGACCAGAAGATTCTGCCGTTCCTGAAAGCTCCAGGAAAGTCACCATTGGCTGCTGCCGAAGCAGAAGGAGTTGCAGACATGCTGGGAGAGGTGCTGTTCCTACTAGCATGCCTTCTCTCGCCCCCTTCATCACCGCCCCTGCGCCTACCAGTGCTCCTGCTCCTGGACCTACTAGTGCTGCTGCTGCTGACATTCCTGGGTCTTGTGCTTTGGCCTGCTCCCCTTGGGTGGCTGCTGCTCCTGCTCCTGTAGCTGTGGCTTGTGCCGACATGCTTGCCTCTGCCACCATCATACCTGTCACCATCATGAGACATGATGAGTTCAGGTATGATGGCTCATGATGCTGATGCTGGTATTGGCGCTGATGAGCCAACAGGCCGAGCAATGCTGTGTCAAGGGTCTTGAACAGAATCCTTGATTGCTGATGTGTTTGTGAAGCCTGTGCTTGAGGTGAGACCATACTTCTTCAGCCATACCTGTCTCTGCTGTCCCTGTCCCGTGTCTGTCGGGGGCTTCTGTTCCGGGCGTCAGAGTAATGCCTGTCCTGATGTCTGTCCTGATGTCTGTCTCTTTCACTGTTTCTGCGAGAGTCTCGTGACTGATACTCTGAGCGTCTGTGGCCCTGACTCTGAGTGCGGCTGCGGCTGTCATGCTGCCTTTCACTGCTGTACCTAGATCTGCTGCCATGCCTTGAGTCACTGTACCTAGAACTGCGCCTGTACCTGTCATGACTAGAAGAGGATGTACGGCTGCTGGAGGTAGTACTGCTTCTACGCCTGCGCGACCTGTCATAATTATGATCTCTTCGATGATCACGGGATCTGTCATTATGCTCTCTGTCATAGTCACGCTCTCTGTCATAGTCACGCTCTCTGTCATAGTCACGCTCTCTGTCATAGTCACGCTCTCTGTCACAGTCACGCTCTCGGGCATGTCCACGGTCCCTATCAGCAGATCTGTTGCGGCCGTGTTGGTCTGCGGAGCTCTTTTGGGCAGCTTTACTAGAGAGGCCCGCTTCATTGCTTTGACTGGTCTTGCGTGTGCTGTCCACTCTGCTAGTGGATTTGGTGACAGAGGTAGGCCTAGAGTCACCCCTGTGGACAGAGACAGGTGAGTTGTGCTGTGCACAGCTTCCTTCTTGACACGCATGCATTGAGGAGCGCTGCTGCAGCAGAGCGCAGTACATCAAGCATGTATGCGCAAGTGCATGCAGATAAGACATGCCCTGACCAATGATTGCAATGGCTGGCTTGGTATCATGGCCCAACATTTCCAATACTTGTGCTGATTAAGCAGAGGGAAGCACAGCAATGGATGTGACATTCTTCAAAGAGCGTGTCTTGCACCTGTGTGACGCTACATGATGCTGTACAGCCTGTGTACATGCGGTGCAACTTGCATGCTGCTGATGCAAGCAGAGTGGCAGGTGCACACCTGTGGCGGCTGTCCACCTGCTCAGCATGCGGCTCCGCGTCCCTGGACACTTTGGCATATGGGCGGGCAAGAGCCTTGTTACCAACAAAAGGATCCAGCAACCTCTTGGGTGCCTGCCTTTCTGCTGATCTGGCCACTACCTTCAACCCTGTTGCTGAAGGCAGCTCTGACTGGCCCTTGGTCACCACAGCAGCTGCTGGTGCAGCTGACCATTCAAAAGCTGGCTGCTGAGACAGCATCCCCTGCTGGTCAGGCACAATGTGCCTCTGTTTGTTGCTGGGCGCTGATGACTTGGGCGGCGAGGGGTCAGTCTTGGAGAAGGACATAGGGGAAGGGCTCCGACTGGGCAAAGGGGGAGGCTGACTGGCAGGGCTCTCTGGCCAAAGGCAGGTGAAAGGCCAATCAGCATACTTAGCCACCAGAAATGGAGGAGCACCATGCTGCTGAGAAGATTGGTCACGATCAAGACAGGCATCTGGCGCAGCATCAGGGATTCGCAGCTTGACAAGACCTACGCCTTGGTGCAGAGGCACATGCTTCCTGACTGGCTCAGCACATACTGATCTGGTAGGCTGCTGTTGCTGGTGCACTGATGGCTCTGCTACCAGATGCACAGGGGCTTGTGCAGGTGGGCCCATGTGATGCATTGCACCTGGTGCAGGTGGATGAGATTGTGTCTGAAGATGCAACTCAGGCACAGGTTGAGGCTGAGAGTGCAGAGATGCATGAGGCTGTGCTTGCAGAGGTGGCCGCAGGTGTGATTGGAGCTGTATCAGAGGCTGTGACTGAGGCTGTGACTGAGGCTGTATCAGAGGCTGTGACTGAGGCTGTGACTGAGGCTGTGACTGAGGCTGTGACTGAGGCTGTGACTGAGGCTGTGACTGAGGCTGTGACTGAGACTGGTCACGGTGGGGGCTAGGGCGCCCAGGCGGACCGGCACTGGCTGGGACAGATGGAGAAACAGACCTGACTGTTGACTGCCTGCCAACCTTCCCTTGCTGTGCCTGCAACAGCATATGATGTCATAACTGTACAGCACAACCCTACTTGCAGCCAACCAGGGCTGAAGATGAGTAAACACCTGTGCATGCATGAACGCTCTGTGGCTGCAGAAGCTCAACAGCTGCTTGAGTGAGTAAGGTGCATGACGTACATTGCCTTGCCTGCATTGGCTTCCTGAGACTGCAATTAGATGTGTGGCCAAGACAGCCCACAGGCTCATGATGAGAAGAGCAACACTTCCAGCAATTGAAATTGGTGCGGCAAAAACGTCGGGTGCTGTCCAGCAGTTGACATGATGTAAACATACACACAATAGAGACACTGTGGTGCTTGCCTCTTTGGGGCCGGTGGCATCATCTGGACTAACAGCACTTTCCACAGAAAAACTGGAGGTCTGCCAAGAGCTTCCTGACCTGCATCATCGGTTCGACCGAGTGAGATGAGCAATGGTGTGAGCACGATGAACATCAGCAATGATGGTTGTTGGGTGTGATGACTGCAATCAAGACTAGGAGACTGCAGTGCTGAGTAGCGAGGCATTGAGCATGAAAATTGCAGGACTCGCCTCCAAGACATGATCACAGTAGTAAGCTGGCAAGCACTTGCTGTGGAATTTGCACAAAGATGCATGATCAGAAGGCCATGCACGCAAAGTACAAGAACGCTGTCTACAGGCGCTGTTAAAGCAAAGTTTTTGCACAAGGTAATACTTTGCTTTTGCAGCAGAGTCTTGATCAGTGCTCCCTTTTGTAGATCTCTTCCTTTTCTGGCCTGCATACAGCAAACATTGGTTGACAATTAGACGGAAAGACCTTGGGCTGCCACGCAATAGGAATAGACAACAAAGTCAATGTGATCAAGCAGCTAGATAAACAGGCATTTGGGCTGCCACTCTGATTCACCTATGCTCTCAAAAATATTGCAGCTGGTGGCAACACAACCAACAGACTTGCAGTTGCATGCATGGGTGGACGCATGTCATTTCGCAATGCTGACCAACACAGAAGACTGTCTTACCAGCGCTACCAGCTGAAGTAGGCTGCTTGGTCTCTGAAGATGCCTTTGCCTTGGTTGGCAAGGCAGAAAGCAGCCCCCTGCTCAATGCTGGCCCAATGTGGGTTGACCCTCCACTGGGCCCCAGCCCAGCCAACCCACCCTTGCCCAAGAGCCCAGGCCGACTTGGCAAGCCAATGCGCGTCGTGCCTGGAAGCTTCACCAATGGAGGCGCTTTCACAGCAGCTTCAGCTGTGGGACCGGAGGGTGCTCTGCTGGCTGCAGCAGCAGACATCATACTGATGTCTTCTGGTGCTGTTGCTGCTGCTCTTGCTGCTGCTTTGCTGGCTGTCTCAGCAGGCCTGGTGCTGACATCCTCTGATGTTTCTGATGCTGTTGCCGCTGCTTTGCTGGGTTTTGCAGAAGGCACGGTGCTGAGATCCTCTGGTGTTGCCTTGCTGGCTGCCTTAGCAAGCACAGCATTGGTGCTGTCTGCTGCTGCATTTGGCACAGCTTCTGTTGATGCAGCAGGTTTGGCAGGTCCAGCAGCAGCAGCAGCTGTAGCAGCAGCTTCCACACTAGGTGTTGTCATGGCTTCTGCTGTGGAAGTGTCAGCAGTGACAGGGATGGGTGATGAGCTGGCCACAGCAGCCATACCAGCGGAGCCAGGCATGACAGCGCCAGTGGTGGCTTCTGGCTGAGGCAGTGCATCGGCAGCATCTGCAACTGCAGGACATGCTATACCACCCTTGGCGTCAACTTCTGGGCTGGCCCCGGTACTGGCAATGGGCTGAACCAGTGCAAGCTGATCCACATCATCAGCTGGTCGCTCTGCTGTGCTGACGTCAAGGTGAGCTCCACTGCTGGCTGGCGCCTCAGGAAGGCTGTCAGGACCGGTGGTGCCCGTAAGTCTGTTGTTGGGCTCAGCCGCGTCACCAGTAGTTGCTGTTGTTGCTGCAGCAGCATCAGCTGCTTGTGGCTCAGTCGCAGCAGCTTGAGGATTGCCTGCTTGCAAAGTTCTTGCTGCAGCAGCCTCTGTCACTGCCTCACTGGAAGGTGCAGACAGCAACTGCACTCGAGGTTCTGCTATTGACAGGACTTCAGCTTCCTGCGCTGGTCTGGCTGCAGCTTGCGCACTAGGAGCGTCCTGCCGCTGTAGATGACCACTGGAAGCAAACTGACAGAAGTCATCTGAAGCTGCCTGAGCAGGTGTCTGCCCAGCTTCATCAGCAGGTGCATCTCTGGCCTGTAAACATGCCAAAGGCTCAGCAGCAGCTTTGGCAGCGGTGGTGTGCGCTGCAGATTCCACAGCAACTTCTGAGTGCTCAGCTTGATTCTCCTGCTCAAACACCTGTGTAAGTTCAGGAGGCTGAGAGCTGTCAGGAGTTGAGGCAACCCCGCCAATGGACAACCGTGATGATCTGCGTGGCGCTACACCCTGCTTGCTGTCACCATCGACAGACCTAGACCTATGCTTCTTGTTGCTGACTACTGGTGCCCCCTGAGCATCGCCATCAGCAGAAGCTGCAGCCGCAGCCGTGGGTGAAGCTTCAGGTGCAGCTGGTGGGTAGGCAGGGGTAGCGGATCTCTTCCTGCCAGCTGGCGGTGGCTTAGTCATGGCTGCCTGGCCTCCTGACTGGCCCTTGAGAGCGCTGCGTGTCATCACGCTGGTGGTGACGGAGGGAGATGCCTCCATGGACATACGCCGGCTTTGCGACCTTGTGGTCCTGACTTCCACATTTGCAGGAGCTAGGGCCGGCTCTGGACTGCCCTGGCGAGCTGCTGCACTGTCATTCTCTGCTGGCACCTCTGCAGCTGCAGCTGTGACCACTGCTGGGGCTGACTCTGGACTGCCCTGGTGAGCTGCTGAAGTGTCCTTTTCTGCTGGCGCATCTGCATCTGCAGCTGCACCTGTGACCACAGCTATTGATGACAGCTCCATTGGTGCAGTGACCTTGTTTGGAACATGCAGACCAGGCTTGGCGTCCAGTTTGTCTGCCTTTCGAGACCTTGCGACCCTTTGTGACGCAGGCACAGCTGGTGCCTGAGCGCCAGCCTGAGGCTGAGCCTGGTTCTGAGCTCTGGCCTGAGGCCGAGCTTGTGGTGCATGGGCGGAGGCAGTGGTCTGACTACCTGAGGTGTGACGGCCGGCCAATGCAGACAGAGGCATGTCTTCCTCTGAGCTGTCCACCGTATCTGCAGCAGGATGCATGACAGGAATGATAAACAGATGTTGAGACATGCATGCAGTCCCAGTCTACCAGACACAGAGCAGGCATGTCTACATGTGGAAGGCCTACATGTGCACGCGCTGAGGATAAAGGTGGGCAATTTGCATTGTGCGTCCACGAATTTGCTTCGGCATGTTCAAGAGCAGTTGCAACTGCCATCATCAGGCTTCTTCAGTTGCACAACACAGTGCAGGGCAGGCGGAGAACAGAAGCACTCTTGACCATAAGAGAGGGCATGCAGAAGCAGCTTTCAGCAAGCTTGCCTGCATAGGAAAGGAAGGATTTGCATCAACCGCACCTTGTACCTGGCTGTTGTTGCCAAGAGTAGCCACTTCCACTGCATCATCCTCAGCCAAATCAGCTTGACCAGCCTCATGCTTGGGGACTGCATAATCCCCAGCTAAAGATGCTGCTGTGTCAGCACCAGGTGCAATATCCTCAGCTGACCATGCAACTGTATCAGTGGGGGCTGCATTGTCCTGTGCTGACTGTGCAGCTGAATCTATAGGGACTGCATCATTCCCATCTGGCTGTGTTGCTTGAGCTACAAACTTGCCTGCCTTGTAGTCATGCACCTTCACCAGCTGTGCGCTGGAGCTGTCCTTGTACACCTCATACCTGACAAAGCTCAAGCCTTGTTCCATATCGCCATCCGCATACTGGACCTGCAAGCGCACACTCTGCTGATTCAGGCCATGGCAATCTGATGACCTGCTTTGCAGCCTTGGCTCAACATTTGTGGCTTGAGATACAGAGGCGTTCAGAGCAACAGTTGGACTGCTTATGAGTGAACTGCAAACAGGACACATAACACTGGCAGAGAAGAACAATTGCAGCAGTCACAAGGATGACTCAGCAAGTACAGCAGCAAAGCTGCAGGTGCATGAAGCGGCTTACTGTGTAGGTGCTACCAGCTGGATCCCAGGCCTCAATCTGTCCTGGAAACCACTCTTGCTCACCTTCCCACCTATGGAGAAGATGCAAATTATTATGCCTAGCTTCACATTTGGTAATGCGTAATGAATGCAGCTAGCAAAGTGCAAACATCACACTGCGCTCTGTGCCAATTCTAACAATCCTTAACGCTGGCAGAGGTGCATGATGCTGGTTGATGAGTACAGCTTCTTCTGGCAGCACTTCTGTGAGACTGGCTGCTGAATAGAGTCACCATGAGCTGATTGCACAGGACACTGCATGGCTGAAATCATGATGTCCAAATCAATCATGGACTTGCATATAACATCTGGCCTCATAAAGCAGCTTTGGCAAATTTGCCCTAGAGTCTGAACAGAAGCGCAAATGATTGACCCCTGTGAGCATCTGATCAGTCAACATGTCTCAGTGACCGGCTCACCAGACATTACAGCCCAGGCCGACAAGCTCACTGCCAGCAAGCTTGACAGCAGGTGATGCGCTCCTGGCAGATCTTCTGGTGGTGGCGGCGGGTGGTTTTGATACAGCTACCATCTGCTCCAGGTTTGCATTTGAAGCAGATGGCTCCAAGGCTGCTGGCTGACTCTTCACAGCTGTATCTGCTTTTTGTGCTGTGGATTTACCAACAGCAGACGGTGCCAGAAGGGCCCTGTTGTTGCAATACAGTGCGTCATAAGGGCTTGAGATGACAAAAGAAAAAAGAAACATCTCCTACTCACGCTAGTCCCCATAAGCGGTTGTTGCCACCAACATGCTGAAAGTGTTGAGGGTGTCTGGCAAGATTGTTGGCCACCTGCATTACATGCGATGCCTGAAATATTTTGCAAGTACGCAATAGTGCGGTACAGTAGCTCTGATTGTTGAGCAACCGCCAGTCAAGCGACAGCAACGCAAACCTGTCCATTAGGCTTCTTGAGGCCAGACAGGTCTCTGCGTCCCTCGCCTTTCAGTTGCTTTAGAATATCGGCAATCGTCATGCCATCGGGATGCTCTCTCAGTACGTCCCAGATACATTGAGAAAATGTTGGAACGCTTGTGCGTGACTTGAAGGGATTCAGCAACTGATCGGCTGCCGGATCCTGTGAAGACATTGAGAAGTTGAATGCGAGCTCAGCACAACAACGTGTTGCAAAGTTGCAGCTGCATCGCTAGGTCGTCTGGATGCCACTGATTGTCTGTTGAGCGCGGTCGATCTGCAAGAAGCATGTCATGAGGAGTTACACCCCTGCTCGGCGCACTTCATCTTCTCGTTACATGTTCTCCGAGGCCTGAACTCCCTGCACATATGCCACGCAGAGCCCGGCCTCTTTGGATACGAATGCTGCTCGTGATCAATGCCATGAAGATCCTCTTTCCCTTACTTTTCTCCCATGTTGTGTAGGGCGTCAGAAACATACCTTTCAAGACACTGTCAGCTGTGACTTCTGAATATAAACTGAAAGGATTTGCTAGAGGTAATGTCAAAGCCTCAGCGATGAATTTCGCTGCATCACTGCTCTACCGATTAGGAGAAAACAGGCAATAAGGCGATTTGATAAACGATTCTGGCCCTTTCCACACTAGGCGAGCGCAAACCCACAAGGTAGGCTTGTTACCGTTCGCTAACCTGTTGGGCTTTATGCCCAGGCTGACATTGCACAACATCATGCACCTCACATTTTGCTTGATGACCTACAGGCTTGTCAGCCTAAGCAGCTCAGCTACACCTCAGCCTGCAATAGACTTGCTCTCTCAGCCTCCAGTCAACCTGCAATGAGTCTGACCCAAGCCATAATGCTTTTGCTCAACATGCGCATGCCCAGCATAGCTTGCATGCACACAGGTGGCCCGAGTTTATATTCATGAGCTGTTTTGCAAGCATTCCCATGCCGATGCTGATGCACTGCATCTGTCAGTGTTTATGCATGTACATTCGTAATCATGATCAGTATATGCACATTCGTTACGGAGGCAGCCTGCAAATCTTGCCTAGCATAATTACTGGCAATAATTCTATGGGAATCCCTCATCTGATGCATGCATTCTGTGTCAGATCAGCTAGAAGCTCTTGAAAACGCCCTGGACTATGGCTGAGCGCCCTTTTCTCTGCAATCTTTTGCGTGTTGAGCTGTGCAGGCTGCTATTGAGGCATTTCTGCAAATGCGATTCTGAAGACTCGGATGCCTCCAACTAACTTGTCGGTCATGAGTCCATGTATGCCTTTTGCCTGGAGCCGGTCCTTGCTTGTGCCTGACCCAGGCTCCGATCAAGCCTGACAACACTTGCCAGACCGTTTTTGTGTCTGGTCAGAAGTATAGCGCTATTACATAAGCATTAATACTCCTTTGGACCCTGTTGTCTGCCTGTGGCTGGCAGACCTGTCAGCCAACAGCTTTCATGTTCACAGCTGAGCCAGATGCACAGCCAGACACAGCCACCTATCCTGATACACTGCACCGTGCACCCTCTGGCATGATTCACATGTTCGAGTAATCACGTAAACCATAAGGTCAACCATGCCGACATAAGTGTCTAGGCACTCTAAGCAGTGTGAGCGCAATGTCAGCGCAGTGTCACCCGGAGGTATTGTGCACCCTGCAGTAGTTGAAGCGTTCGAGCCTACCCTTCGGGTTCTTACATTGCCATCGACACAGACCTCTAAATGGGTGAGCGCGGGGTGAAGGGCTGTTTGCCAAGTCAAACTCGCCTGTGATCTACGCGTTGACAAGATTCACATGCATCCTGTTGAACGCAACTGAAATGGTCTTGGTCAGACCATTTGTGTTGTGCAGCACCCTCCACTGTTGCTTTGGTGTCAGGGGCCAATGAAGGTATAGGCAAGGAGATCGCTAGGAGCCTTGCACAGAAAGGGTATCACGTTCTCGTCGGCGCACGAAAGAAGGAACTGGGTGAAGCAGCTGTCGCTGAGCTAGCAGAACACGGCGAGGTCAGCTTTCTACAGCTGGACGTCACAGACCCAGAGTCAGTGATTGCAGCAGCTGCTGCAGTCACCTCCAAGTTTGGTCACCTGGATGTTCTGGTAGGACCTGCATGACCTGCACGTTGCATATCTTGGCTGCAACGTTGCATATCCTGGAATGAATTGCACCATTTGTATGCTGCCGCGTCAACAAATTGGAGCAAAGAGTGCTTTGCCATAAGTTTGAGCTTTTATCAGGCACAAGCTACTTTCACCCACTGCCCATTTCCTAAAGAGTCACAACACAATGCCATATACTTCATTGTGTAGGCCTCCAGCAACCAACTCATGCCCTGGTGCGCTGCAGGTGAACAATGCCGGAGTTGCAAGGGTCCCTGGCCAGGAAGATTTACCAGCGCTGACAGAGATTGCAGTGGAGGATGCTGCAACGCAATTTGCCTTTGTATATCAGACCAATGTCTTTGCTGTAATCACAGTCACAAATGCCTTCCTTCCCTTGCTGAAAAAGGCCCCAGCAGCTCGGATTGTAAATGTTTCAAGCGGCCTAGCCTCATTAACAAGAGGGAAGACCATCAGCATGTACACAGCATACAGCAGCTCAAAGACAGCTTTGAATGCCATTACACTACATTATGCAGCAGATCTAAAGGACACACCAATCAAGGTCAATGGTGTATGTCCTGGTCACTGTGCCACAGCCCTCAACAACTTCAAAGGTGCTAAGGATCCATCTGATGGTGCCAAGATTGCAGTCACCATGGCAATGCTGCCATCTGATGGTGCAACTGGAGGCTTTTTTGATGATGATGGAACTGTCCCATGGTAGTTAGTAGCTTGTTAGGCAATGTCTGTTTGCTGTAATGCAAACTGTACAACCAGCAGTTGGACACAGTCCAATGTTGAGATGATGCATGCATGTATGATTTGCCAGAATGCAGTGGTACCACTGGTGTATGCAGACACATCGTCATCCTTTGTAACTCTCGGCCTAGTATCATAGGCTATGTTTCTAAACACCAAGTCTTGGGGCTGTTGTATCTTCACATGTGTCAGCAAGTTGTCATGACCGCACCGTCTGAAGCGCGTGCGTGTGCACGCACGCATCAAGGCGGACGCTACCACGAACATTGTTTAAGCCCAGCCGGAGGTACAAGTCTGACGGCATCAGTCAAACGTTCATTGCGGTTAACAATCAATATTCATTGCATTACATCCCATGTCGTCATGCACAGTGTACAGGTGTTCGATTCTCAAAATCTTCAGTCACGTTTGCCAACAGTGACTGATACAGCAGCATGCTGCACAGACGTCAAAACATGCTGTGACGAAATGAAGCATCAACAGCCATTGCCTAAAAAAAGGGTGCGTCTCTCTGATGTTGCACAAATTCATAGCTAGCTAGAAACCACACTCAAAATCCTCAATACTTCAATGAGGCAGAATAAACAAAACACATCACAGGCGCGCCTCTCGAGTGGCTAGGAGCTAGCATCCGCTTGCCAACAGTGCACAAATCAATCAACAAATTCGGTAAAATTTCTCCTTGTCTGAACTCCCCGGTGCAGCACATACTGCCTGTCCAGTGTCATCGCAATGTTCACGACTTTTGATGAAAACTAGCCATGGCACCGCGGGGCCTAACATTTTAGGCACATATTTTGCTTCACATTCTTGACATCAGACAGCCGGATCAGCTCAAAACAACATTACGCTGCCTGCTGCTGTTGCTGCTGCTTGGGTCTGGTGGCCTCATCAGCAAGGTACACCAAGCCCCTGAAGTTGATGCCACTGTGGTTGGAGAGACTGATCTCACATGTCCGGGACGTAGAGTAGCCATCTGTGCAACCATTGGTCTGAAGATGCTGTAGAGCTGCACCGGTCAACTCAGGATACCTCATTCCCCTGTCTCCTGCCATGCCTGCATTGTACAACAAGCATAATATGACATGTCCACATTGTGGGCAGAGACAGCAAGGATGTAATGTTTGCTTGCAACAGGTATATGCATGCAGAAACTGTACACATGTGCCCCTTGTTACAAAACTGAATGTAGCCAACCATATGCACGCTGTCTTGTTCATGCCTGCCACATGATCAGCAGTGCTGTCAATCACAACACACAGGCTTAATAAGAGCTTGGGCTTACCACAGCAGGGCACGTCTGAGGACGTGATCTGGTGCGAGCACTTCTGGGCAACAGCGTTAAAGGCAGCCTCAATGCCCATCTTCTTGGAGGAGCAGGGGACGTGGATGGCCACGTTGTCCCTTACCTTGCTCCACTCCAGCTTGTCCATCAAGTGACGCGAAATGAACTCCACTGGCTCATACATATTGAACCTACAAAACAAATAAGCCTCTTAAAAACCCGAGAGTGACAAAGAACACATGTGATGTACAGAGTCTAGCCAGATTGCGAATGGATGCTGCCAATTATTCCAGGTTGCCGCTGCCAGCGCGGTGAAACAGTGCTCTGGCTCTTCACAGTGAAGGGCAGAAAAGGGTGTCTGATAGCGTAAGCCTTCCCCACTAAATAGAAATTCAGTACAGGCTGTGTTAGACAACAAAGATAGGCATCAGCCAATTGCAAAGATGACTGTTTCCATCGCAAAGCAACAATGCCATTTGTGATGCAGCAGCAATCGGACCTGAGGGCAGGGTCAGTGAGAGCGCCCTTCATCTGGGCCAGGCAGGGGGAGGTGTCCATGACGATGGGGATCTTGCCGCCGTCTGAAGCCTTGACCAGGGACTGCTCCAGCTGCTGGCCCATGTGGGAGGCGGCTCCCTTGAAGCCTCTGCTGTTGAACATCATCCCACAGCAGCTGCTGCTCAGCCCCTGCACGTGCAGAGCTGCTGTCAGAGGACACCTCTCATGCAGATGAGAGCAGCTGCTTATGACGTCAAGGTAGAAAACATTTGGCTACCGCAGCGCAGCCCAGCGAAGGATACATTGAACGCAATGATACCATCCTGCAGACACTTGGCAGCAGCTTTGCGTGGTGAGGTGCCAAAGCAATGATGAGCACACTTCAGCAAGTTCATTACGAGTTGTTGAACAGCATGCATACCAGATGGCATGGTCAGAAAGCACAAAGGTCATAGACTGACCTCTGGGTAGATGACTTCATAGCCTGCCTTGTCAAAGAGGGACAGCAGCTTCTCATGTACAGAGCCCTGCTCAGTGTCACTGCTGGCTGGGCCCATCATGCGAGTAACGCAGGATGGCGCATACACCACCTGGCGGGGTAGCCCCTTCTTGGGCTGCTCTGGCACCCTGGGGTGCATATTCAGCTTGGAAGCGCCCTGCACACAAATAGCAGCATGCGTCAACTGCTTTTATTTACACATTTTGTTCCCAACATCCATTTATTGAACCTACATGGAATGTATGATACCATAACAGACTCCTGGTACACAGGCCTGTCTTGACTGCGTCCAAGACACAAAGATAAGCACAAAGTGAGACGGCCAGTTATTTACTGAACTGCAGTGGGTCCAACTGGTCATGCCAATGAAATGCTGTACAGTTGAATGGCTGCTGCAAACCTGAGCTGACAAGATGCACGTGACTTCTTTGCAGCAGGTACACACTCACAACAGGACTTTCAGCAGACAAAAGCCCACCGTTGGCCTCGACACCCCACAGTGACATGCAGCACATGCAAGCTGACTGGCAAGTACCTTGGGGATGGAAGGACTCCAGACGGGGACCATGTTGCCAGACAGCCTGTTCAGGTTCTGGCTGATGAACTCCAGGGGCTTGGGCCCCACCACCCGGTGAATCAGATCTATGCTGTTCAGCAGAGGTGGCATTGCCTTGGTGAAGGCACCAAAGTTGTTGGCCAAAGACTGCAGACAGTACAACAGCTCACATTTCAATGTTCATGCTTTGCACAACAGACAGCGTAGCACTTGCTACGTTGTGCCCAACACAAAATCTTGATGCACAATGTGCTGGTGCTGACAGGCTGCTGCAGTCTTTCATTATGCAGAATGGCACCAGGATACTTGTGCACACAAAAGCTGTGTGCGCAAAACCAGGGTGCACATGCTGTGGGCTGAGGTGAAAGGCACATGCAGGCAGACGCCAATCTGCCTTCCACACTGAACAGAACAGCCTGGTGTCAAGTCACAGTCAAAAACTGGTGTGGTGCCTCACCATGGCTGCCTTGGTGGCTCTGGGGTGGTCACCCCCCTCCAGCTCGTCAGATCTCAGCTGCTTGATCAGCTCCCCTGTGTTGATCTTGACTGGGCACTTGACTTGACACATACCATCAGCAGCACATGTGGCATCTCCATCGTAGTCATAGCTCTGCTCAAAATCAGTCAGCCTCTGTTGCTGAGCTGCAGTGCGATCATCGAGGTCCCTGAGGCGGCTGATCTCTCTGTAGGTAGTGATGCGCTGACGGGGGGTGAGGGTGATGTCACGAGATGGGCAATTACTCTCGCAGAAGCCGCACTCGATGCAGCGGTTTACAATGGAGGAGGCGGGTGGTGAGGGCTTCAGATGCTTCAGGTGAAGATCAGGGTCCTAAACATCAGCACGAGCCAAGTTTAGCACCTTCAAATGTAGATTTGCCCTATGACTACAAGCAGCGAGTTTTGTTTGGCGACTTCAGGTGTCCGGGAACGAATGAGCTTACACACACAGGTGAGATGACATGCGCACATTGCTACAGTGAAGACTGTGATGCAAGGCTTTGACATTCTGCTGTGGCAAACATTGCTTCTGGCTGCAAATACAATGGGCCAGCAGCATCAAATGTGTTGATCAACATTGCATGAATAAAGAAGCCTCAGTAAGGTGCAAATTTGACAATCAGCACAAGGCAGGGTGTGGTTGGCCACCTTGTTGAGGACAACACCAGGGTTGAGCACAAAGGTGGGGTCAAAGAGATGCTTCAGCTCCCACATGAGCTCATAGGCCTTGCTGCCCCACTCCATCTCCACAAAGGGAGCCACATTGCGCCCTGTGCCGTGCTCACCCTGCAAGACACTGATACACTGTGGACACAGCATCAAGAGTTGACATTCACTGCACCAGTAATGAATTCGAGGCTTGTTTGAAGCCCTCTGCAACTCGAACACATAACCAAGATGCTAAGGTAGTTGGGCTGATGCAGCAACAAGCCCCAGACAGGCAGTGCAACTCAGGACAATGAGACGCAGATGCACAGTGCTGTCTGTCAACTCAAGTGCCTATTCAGGCAATTGCGTAGCAGCAGGCTATTAAGGTGGAGAGGACAGAGTTGGGAACTTGCCTTGAGGGAGCCGCTGTGCTTGGTGGCCACAATGTAGCACATCTCCTCCATCATGTCACTGAACCGCTGCACCTCTTCAGGACTGCGGAATCCCTGCCACACGCACAAGCTTGTATGTAAGTACAAGCTCTGCATTGCACTGCCCACATCCAATGCCAGAAATCTCGGCTGTGTACAAGCACTGCCAGAAGACACAGCTGCTGCTTGACACAGACATGGATGTTTAGCAACAAGCCCTTGCAGCTGCACGACAGAGGTCACAGGCGTGAGAAGCTTGTTATGAGATGTGATGCAACCTACCTGGGAGAAGACGAGGTGAAGGTTGCCCTCCAAAGCATGTCCAAAGCAGGAGGCATCCTTGTAGCCATACTTCTGGAACATGTCAACCAGGTCCTGTGTCATGTCACCCAGCTTGTCCACTGGGCATGCAACGTCCTCAATCAACATGCTAGTACCTGTAATAGCAGTCAGAAAACAATCACTGAAATTGCACTAGCCCACATCACGGACATGAATATCAGTGGTAATGGCACAGGAGGGGTTTCATAATGCAAGCAGGCCCTGCAGAGAAAGAGTACTCACATCAACAAGCCTGTATGCAACCACGACAAAAGCAATGCTGCCAGCACAAGCAGCGAGGCACAGGAAGGTACAACAGGGTGCAAGGGCGCAAGGTGGATGTCAGGATGCGGCCCACCTGTCTCTCTTGCACCACCAACAATGGGGATAAGGCCCTTGCGTACGTCCCAGTACACATTGAAGTCCTTGGGGTCCTTCTTGAAGTTGTAAGTGTCCAGGTCCTTGGGATCAGCTCTGGTACCACCACAGGTCACATTGGCAGCTTGCAGTGCACCCTTGACCTCATCAATACGCTCCTGCATTGCCAGCGAAGCCTCTCTTGCTATGCTTACCTTAGGGTATGGTGACAAGACGCTGGTTGTCCCAAATCATAAGTAACCTCAGTCTTGCAGACTGAAGCTGCCAAACAGGTAGGAGCTGCAGTGAAAGGCAGTCCCACAGCAATGCATACGAACCACACACAAAGCCATTCTTTGAACGGTCAAGTTGGGTCCCATGCTCAAGAGCACCCACATGGATCCAGTACCTACGAGTCTTGCTAACAAAGCCTCAGATCAAACTTTCCAAAAGTCTTAGATAAGCCGCTTTTCTAATGGAAAACAGGGCCACCAGCAGCGACCGGGGGCTGACCTGTAGCGTCTGAGCATCTTCACCCCTGCACTCAATCAAGAGAGCAGCTGCTCCAGGGTCAGCTCCCTTGATGTCCACCACCAGCTTGGTCAGGGCCTCATCAGCCTCACACTCCCTCAGGGAGGCCCTGTCAAACACCTCCACAGCATCCACTGCTGTCTCAGTCCTTAGAACACTAGCTGCCCGGCAGGCTGTGTTCATGTCAGGAAACATCATGAAGCTGGATGCCTGCAGCATGACAACAAAGGCTGCATCAGCAGATAGAGCAGAAGAGCAGGCATGAGCTGGTAACTGCTGAAGGGACTGAGTAGGCGAAACAACACAAGCAGACTGTGAAAGCTTTACGCCAGTCAATACATGACACCAGACTCTTGCCATGACAGATGCGTTTGACTGCCACAGTGACAGTACAATTGGCAACAGCTATGACACTGTTGAGGTGCATCAGTACAAGTGTGCCCCTCAGCCACCTGTGCTGTGATACAAATGCAGACCGCTTTGACAGCAAGTACTAGCAACAAAGGGCTGACCTTGTTGGGCCACTCAGGAACACAGTTGTAGGTAGCCTCAGATACAAAGCCAAAGGTGCCTTCGCTGCCAATCATGAGGCGCTTGATGATCTCAATGGGGTCATCCAAGGAGAAGTCCACCAGGGCATTCAGGCTGTATCCTGTGGTGCACTTGATGGCGAACTTGCGGCGGATGAGGGCTGTAAGCTGCTTGTCTGCCTGCACCCTGCCTGCCAGGTCCAGAACACCCGCCACCAACTCCTTGTGAGTCTGCAGCATATTGGACAATACATAGGTGAGCTGTGCATGTGTGTGGTCTTGAACATGTCATTACTACTCAAGACGCTACATGCCTCGATCCACGTTTATCTGCTTGCTGTAACCAATTCCACAAACATAAGGCATCTGCTTGACAATAGCAAAGGTCTGCAGAAAACAGGTGAGACTGGCCAGGCAAAAATACCATGAGTGTGCCGTGTGCATACAATTGACAATTGGCCATATGCGCACAATTGACGATTTGGCATCTGCAGAAAGCCACCTTACCTCCAGGAATGCTTCCCTGCTCTTGGGATCCTTGGTGTCTAGCACTGTGCCATCCAGAAACACCACTCGCATGTCCTTCAGCGTGTGGTAGGTGTTCTGAGACACACCACAGCACATGCCAGATGAGTTGTTGGACACCATACCACCAACCATGCAGCTGTCAATGGACGATGGGTCTGGACCAATCTTGTACTGGATAGGGTGGTTGTGCTTGGCCTTGTGGCGTGCTAAGATCCTGTTCACCTCTCCACCAATCAACCCTGGCTCAACAGTGATCTGACTGCCATCACCCTGCAGACCACATGCAGAGTCAGGCTCAGGCAACGCATCCGGTTGTGAAAGCAAAATTGTATGAGCAGCTATATAATAATATCACGCACACCATAGAATGACGCGACAGACACATGACAGATATCACACAATGTACACCAGCAGTTGCTGTACTTTGTGCACACAGTGCAAGATTTGCAGCAGCACACTACCTGTAGCACTTTGCTGATCTGTAACAGAAGGCGAGTATACCAAAATTAAAAAGCCCCAACAGTGACTCACATGAATTTCATAGTTTCTGAAGTTCTTCCCAGTGTGACTCAGCTTCAACAGCACAGAATCTGTGATCGCCTGGCCAGACAGAGAAGTTCCAGCAGCCCTGAAGGTGACTGGCACCGCCATCTGTCGGGCGATGGGCAGAATGCGCTGAAGCTCCTCCTCATTGTGCACTTTGACCACCAACTTTGGATTCAACCGGTAGAAACTTGCGTCTGTTCCGTAGGCGAAGGTCCTCACGGGATCGGTGAACTGTCGGGACTTGGGTATAAAGGCAGATATCTCGTTGATGAAAGCTGCATATCGGCCGTCTTCATACCGCCTGCCATCGATGTTTCGATAGACATCGTCCTGAAAGTCTGTGTCCTCTTCAGAAACCACGGACACTGCGCCATATGCGTCCACACAAGTGTCTGGAATAGCTGTGACCTCCTCAAGTGGCTGAGCCAGAGCAGACCTGCTGGCCTTGGAGCCTGCCCATGCAGTTGCTGGAGGCACAACTGCTGAAGGCTGTGCACCGAAAAGGCTGGTGGAGCTGTTGGGAAAAGCTCTAGCACCAGCAGTGCTTGCTGTACGTGAACCCTCTGACAGTCTAACAATGCGGTCCAGGGCACGAACAGCAGCACGACGACCCATGTCTGCGTTTGTTTCCGCTACACACCTGTCCAGATGCACTGCGCTGAACCGCGCTTCTAATCAAAAGATGTGGCAGCGTCAGCATACAGAGGTTCATCCCTAACGACCTCAGAAACCGCCCTGGACCATTACGATATAGCATCGCCCTGGAAGTTAGGGTTTGCAAGGGTTCCTTGTGCCTACCTGACCCAGCAGTGCTGTCCAACATGAATTGTGTACCCAAGCGGTAAGCTAGCAACACCCGGACTGGCATGTTCGAACTTTGATGCAAAGTATGTATCTCACCGAGATACTCTCAAATCGAAGACAATGGAGTAACATGTCTAAACGACTTGGTGTCTGCAAGATTGTTACACAACAAAAATGGGACGATCGTTTGGCCAAAGCTGCTCACGGCAAGCAACAAAAAGTTTGTAGCAAAACCCCAATGGGAATGCTGATGGACATTGCATACTTGTACATAGGACTGTGAACGTGGGATCGGCTGCTATGTCATGAACAGCACTACATGTCCGCAGCGCGCAACACCAGCAGCTATGACATTGCAGGTCCCTCAATTGCAAGGCATGGTTGGTCCCACTCACTGACATTGACCTCTCGTTTTGCACATGCCATGCCACTCCACGAACTCTCAAGAGTCAAGCAAGACTCAGACATCTGTATCATGCTCTACATCTGCATCTTAGGGGGAGCTTGGCGAGTGGGAATGACTGAACTTGTTTCCTGAAAGTATTTCACAGCCTCCTTGACACCGCTTCCAGGCTCAATCTTGATACCAGCATCAATCAATGCCATCTCTGTACCAGCAAGGGCGCCGAGCAACATGACCTCATCCATGTTTCCTAGGTGGCCAATCCTGAACACCTTGCCAGCAACCTTTGTCAACCCAACTCCCAAAGACAGGTTGTACTTGGCATAAGCATTCTTGACCACCAAGTTTGAGTCTGTGCCCTGCAGTAAGCCACACCACACACACCTTGGGGACAGATTCACAAGCATTCTGGCTGCAATTTACTACTGCTCCATACGTCTTGTACACATTTCAAGGCTACCCTTGCTTGTGCATAGGAAACATGGATTTGCTTGCTGTGCAGGCACGATTGTTGTTTGTCAGCAATTCATCCCTGCCAAAGTGTCACAAGCGCAGCATGATGCATGCAATTCTGCCACCAGTCAAAGCACGCTCAAAACAAGTGTGATAATCAGGAGGCTCAATGATGATCTCAGCACCAGGAAGAGTGATTTTGCCAGTGACAAGGCAGGTGACTTTCTACTGTTAACCTTTGGAGTCTCAATGACAGTCAGGGCATCAGATCTCCATCTGGAGTCCTTGCACAACAGGTCTAGACCCCACCCCTTTGCAGCCTTCCTGGCGCCCTCTCCCAATCTGCATGGCATGTCCAGTCAGCCACCAGGCATGTCCAAGGGTCAGAAAGTCCTGACAGGCCCCCTATGTTACTGCCCACCACAAACAGAGACTGCCGCAACTTGACAGACTCAAGAGACATTTCACAGCAGTATCAATCGTCCACATCTTGGTGGCAATACTTCAGCAAAATAAAAAACAAGGTTTGCATCTTGACATGCTGGTGCTGTCATTCTTTTCATACTTGTTTGTTTCTTCCTGTGTTGATGCTGGCTCTGGAATACAATCTACTTGATATGTTAGTCATGTAATCTACATCAATGCAGGTATGGCTGCAAGCCATGACATCCACCACATGTCTCTGACTTGATAAAGGCTCATACAGCCAGATGCTGCATGAGACAGTTTGACATGATAAGGCCATGTTGTCAAACCTTGAGCAGCAGGAGGCCGCAGATGCCCTCAGCGTTACATCATGACACATGAGGCAGCAGAAAGCTGACAGTCACTTATGTGATGACTTGTGTGGTGACACTGACCTGTGGTGTCGCTTGATAACATTTTCAAATCCTTCCGCCCTCATGAGCTTCATGGAGGCTTGCATGCCGTACAGCAGGGGCAGGACAGGGGTGTAGGGGGTTTGCCCATCCTTGTTAGTCTTGATCATGTCTTCCAGATCGTAGTACACTCTCTTGAGCTTGGCTGTCTTGCGTGCCTCTAGCGCCTGCACATACAGTGGCTCATAATGCAAGAGCCGACATCACAAAGTTAGGGCATTGGTGGGTGACAGCAGGACTTGTTGCGTGACAGACTTGAAACAGCATCCCTTGCTGATCTGGGTCAAAATGAAGGGCCACACTCATTGCTTCTTCATGCATTCCGTTACTCCAAAAACTGCAGTCAATGTTGTCTGTGACGCAGATGTGCAGAGTACAGATAAAAGAAATGCAGCATGCTACACTTGCAAAATAGTAGCTTCCAGCACACAAATACACTAGACGGCTGACAAACCATTCTTACAATGTGTAGTCTCTGAGTGCCCTCACCTTGTCAGAGACTGCAACAACAGCAAGGCCTGTGGGCAGCGACAGGGCCTTCTGAGATCCTGTGACCGCAATGTCCACCTTCCACTTATCCATCTGGAAGTCCAGTGCACCGATGGAAGATACACCGTCAACCATGAACAAAGCAGGGTGGTTGCAGGCATCAATTGTCTCCCTGATCTTGGCTAAGTCACTAGTGACTCCTGTGGCAGTCTCGTTGTGAACAACTGCCACTGCCTTGATCTTCTTGTCTTTGTCTGCTTTCAGCGCCTGAAGCATGGCAGATGCACATCCTTGACTAGTCTTGACACTGTCCTGCTGTTGATGACTATAAGCAATGATGCTGCTAGGCGGGCACTGTTTCAGCCATGACATTGACACCAATAGGATGCAGAAATCAGAAGCTTTGCAGCATTATGTAGAATATGTTGCATGCATGCACTTGAACCATGTCCAAATGTGTAACCCTGGGTTTGCTGCAAATGACCTGAATGCCAGGATCAATTATTCACTACATTTGCATGCACGCTGGTTATGTGTGATCACAATGTACCTTTTCAAGCCGCGCCTCGTCAACACCATTGCCCCATCTTTCGTCAATGACTTGTACATCTAGCCCAAGCCGCTCCATCATGTCTACCCAAAGCAGACTAAATTGACCATATCTGAAGGTCAGGATCTTATCTCCAGGTGAAAGGGTGTTGGTAAGGCCCACTTCCCAGCCACCAGTCCCAGTACCAGGGTAGATGAATGTAGTTCCCTTTGTTGTGCCAAACAGCATTTTGCAGTCCTCCAGAATGCTGCTGAAAAAAGGGTTGAACCAGGGGTCTCGGTGGTTCTGTGCAGGTCTGTCCATTGCCTGCTGCACTGATGAGTGGATGTTCACAGGACCTGCATCAGCATGCTTAAGATGGGGAACACATCCACAAACACACATGAATACGGCTACACACCCCAGTACACCGTCAGACAGCATGCTTGCAGCATGGGCAAGTGACTACCAGGATAAAGTTGACAGAAGAACTTTGTGCTGCGTACACTTGACTTTCATTGCAAGCTGCACTGCAGAGACAACTAATTTGTGCGCCAATCACTGCAGCTGCAGGTGGACCTACCCGGGACAAAAAGGTGGTTCCTGCCAGGTGGATCATAGCTGTACGGAGCGGCCGTAGCAAAGGCCCGGCACCCAATGCAGCTTGCTTCCTGCGAGCATAAAGGATCGTCATTACTCGATCGATGCACACAACGCGGACCGCGGCAACATAACATGCGTCAACTGACCTGTCCAGAAGATCCGGCTCTCGCAAGTCCCGCAGGCAGCCGTCGCAGGGCATTCTGCCACCTTGTCATAATGTGCGCAGTTTTGTGGAGACTGTACGTCAAATCAGCTGGATAAAGATGTTCTTGTGTTCAGCTGGGTTGACTGCTAAAAGATTGGTCAAATGTCAACTGCAGTAGTGAGTTTATACAAGCCATGTTGCGCAACCAAACGACGTCGCTCCTGTCATCACAACACAGGACCGGATCTGACGTCAGGTAGCACGAAGTGCCAGAAACTGCATACCACCGCAAGCTTTAGCTCCGTGTCAGGTCGCCAGCAGCTTCTTGGGGTAGCAGGATAAACCCGTCGATGGCCGTGCGTAGGCTCGGTCAGTCCGTGACAGACCTGCTGCGTCAAGGCAGTACACTCCCACCAGTCATCCGTTTGTGTAATGCACACCAGCGCGGATTTGCGGATTCACCAGAACAGAAGGACGTAAACGGCATTCCAGTCGAGGTGTACACACATGCACAGTTGCGCATTTCCACGGGTGGCAATGCGACCATGCCCACAGTGGCATCATCTTGAGTCTAAACCTTTTCTACCGTGAATATGCCGCTGTTGCGCCAAGCTTGCCAAGCTAGTGTCTTAGCTTGTACGTGCTCAGAAAATGGTGTCACTGCAGGTGCACACTC